>Ga0209187_1001082_pt1 | contig 35556 bp, 23 predicted proteins | sample BantaG_FD_187430 | JGI IMG/M metagenome (GOLD analysis project Ga0209187, IMG submission 187430) | Marine algal microbial communities from Bantry Bay, Ireland - BantryBay_4 metaG (SPAdes) (version 2) | ecosystem: Host-associated > Algae > Red algae > Unclassified | place: Bantry Bay, Ireland...
TCTGGCTGATCTTCGGCCGACTCTTGCAACTGTTCGAGTTAGTAATGATGAGGCGGGAGCACCTGATTGCTACAATACGGGCTCAAAGGCCCTTAGCCCAGGTCGGGTTGCTCCCACCATCTCCTGCAGGCCGGCCGGCCTGCAGGAGACCCTTTCCGAATAAACGGATCGGCACGCTCTTTGAAGCAGAAATTCAACAGACAAGCCCGGGGTGGAGTGAATCTCGCTTTAGCGGGATGAGCGCAACCCCGGGTTGTGGTGGGTGATAAGGTTCCCCAAAGGGGGACAACAATAGGATTGGTTTTCTGACCGAGCGTTTGTCGCACCCCTTTGGGGCGCCTCCGGTCAACTCCGGACAATCCCCGGGGTTTCGTTCGTACCTCACTCCACCCGCGGGCTACGTTGTCTCGCCCCGTTGGGGCTTGGCACCAGCCAGCCACCGCGGTTGGCCAGTGGTGCAACCGAAGTCCGACGCCTACTAGCCCGCCGCCGCCAGATGCATGATCGCTTCCTGCGAGGTATCACGCGCATCGACTTCGGCCACGGGCCGACCTTGATTCATCACCAGAATGCGGTCACAGCAGCGCAGCAGTTCGGGCAACTCCGAACTCACCATCAGCACCGCCTTGCCGGCGGCGGCGGCTTGTTCAATCAGGGCGTAAATATCCTCCTTGGCGCCGATGTCGACCCCGCGGGTCGGGTCGTCGAGAAACAGCACGTCGGGGTCGACCAAGAGCCAGCGGCCGAACAACACTTTTTGCTGATTACCCCCACTGAGGTTGCTGACCGGCTCGCGCGGGTCGGCAGATTTAAGCCGGGTTTGTTCTGCGACCGCGCTGGATTCCTGCCGTTCGCCATCCCGATTAAGCCAACCGAACATGGCCGAACTCAGCCGATCGAGAATCGACAGCGTGGCGTTTTCGCGCACGGCCATCTGCATCATCAAGCCCATGTCTTTGCGATCCTCCGGAACCAAGCCGAGTCCGAGTCGCGTCGCCTCGCGCACCGAACGCGGCCGATAGGGTGCGCCGTTCAACCACATGTTGCCAGCGGTGACCGGGTCGAGTCCGAACAAAGCACGACCCACCTCGGTGCGACCCGATCCGACAAGTCCGGCGATGCCCAGCACCTCGCCTGCGCCAACGGTTAAGCTGACATCCCGAACCCGCGTCGTGCCCACGTTCTCCAAGCAGAGCCGCTCCGGGTTCGTACGGCATGCGTGGGAAGTGGCGCGAAGGTTTCGATCCACCTGCCGACCAACCATCAGGCGGATAACCTCGTCCAAACTGGTGTCCGCCACCGTCAATCCCGAACCCACGGTCACGCCATCGCGCAGCACAGTGACTCGGTCGCAGATGGCGAAAATTTCGTCCATCTTATGCGAGACATAGATCACCGCCACCCCCATCGCCTTGAGCCGACGCACCACCCCGAACAAAGTCTCCACCGCGTCTTCGGTGAGCGCGCTGGTCGACTCGTCCATCACCACAATCCGCGCGTTCATGCTCAGCGCCCGGGCGATCGCCACCCGTTGTTGTTCGCCGATCGGCAAGTCGCCCACGGCCACGTTCAGGCTGGAACGAAACCCGACCGCGTCCAAATGCGGCGCCGCAAATTCCGCCATCTTCGAACGTCGCGCGAGCACCCCCTCGTCAAAGGCGAGATTCGCCGCGACCATGTTCTCGGCCACGCTCAAGTTCGGGAACAAATCGAGTTCTTGAAAAATCATCGCCACGCCCAGCGCTTGCGCCGCCTGCGGGTTGACCGGCGCAAAGGGCTGTCCGTCCAACATGATCGTCCCTGCATCCTCGGCAAACACCCCAGCTAGAATTTTACCGAGTGTGCTTTTGCCCGCGCCGTTCTCTCCGACGATCGCATGCACCTCGCCCGAACGCAGTTCGAACGAGCCGTCCACCAAAGCACGAACGCCGCCGAAGCGTTTTTGTACGCCTTCAGCGGTCAACAATGGGGGCGCTTGTTCGGACTCCATAGGGTATGCTTTGCCAGCAGAGCGGCGGAAGAACAACCGCGAATCGAGCTCAGCCCATATAGGATTGGCCGACGAGTTTGAGACGGTCAGAGCTGCCGATCTTGTTGCAAGAACAAGCCGATCTCGGTAGAACAAAACCATGATCCGAACCCGTCTCCTGCCCGCCTTGTTCGCTGTCTCCTTTCTCTGCTCCCTGAGTGTCTTCGCCGAACGTCCCAACATCGTCCTCTTCATGACCGACGACCAAGGCTGGGGCCAAACCGGTTACATGAACCACCCCGTCCTGAAGACTCCGAACCTCGACGCGATGGCCGCTAATGGCCTGCGTTTCAACCGCTTCTACGCCGCCTCCGCCGTATGTTCGCCGACGCGCGCGAGCGTGTTCACCGGACGCACGCCGGAGCGGTCAGGGGTGCCGAGTCACGGCCATGCACTGCGCCTGCAAGAACGGCCCATGCCGGCGGCGTTACAGGCGGCCGGCTACGCGACTGGACATTTCGGCAAATGGCACCTGAACGGCCTGCGTGGTCCGGGTGTGCCGCTGTTCCGCACCGAGTCGCACTCGCCCAGCGCCTTCGGTTTTGATGTGTGGCTTACCGTCTCGAACTTCTTCGAAGTGGATCCGCTGATGGGCCGAAACAACGGCGAGTGGCAACAGTTCAAAGGCACGTCGAGCGACGTCATCGCCGCCCAGGCCATCCCGTTTATGACCAATCAAGTGAAGGCGAAAAAGCCGTTCTTCGTCGTACTCTGGGACGGTTCACCACACTCGCCGTTCATCGGCATCGACAAAGATCTCGAACCCTTCGCCGACCTCAACGAACGCGACGCTCGCCACCATGCCGAACTGGTCGCCGTCGACCGCGCGGTCGGCACCCTGCGCAAAAAGCTGCGCGATCTCGGGGTCGCCGACAACACGTTGTTTTGGTTCAACAGCGACAACGGCGGACTGCCCAAAATCCAACCGGACTCCACCGGCGGGCTGCGCGCCAACAAAGGCAGTATCTACGAAGGCGGCTTGCGCGTTCCCGGAATCATCGAGTGGCCAAAAATAATCAAACCGCGGGTGACCGAGTACCCGGCCAGCACCGTCGACATGTTTCCGACCGTTGCCGACATTCTCGACCTGCCGGACAGCGTCCTGTTAGAGCCGGTGGATGGCGTGAGTTTGCTGCCGCTATTCAAAGAGGAAATCGGACCGCGTTCGCGACCGCTTGGGTTTCGTTACAACGGACAGGCCGCGTGGGTGGACAACGACTACAAGCTGGTCCGAACCAAGAAGAACGATTTGGAACTCTACAATCTGGCCGAAGACAAAACCGAGTCCAAGAACCTGGCCGAATCCAAACCCGAACGCCTCGTAACCATGCGCGACGCTCTGGCCGCCTGGGAAGCCAGCGTGGACGCCAGCGTGGCCGGCGAAGACTATCCGCAGGGCAAGGTGAAGTCCGAAAATCCAGTGCCACATTTCTGGCGCGACGACGTCCGCTACAAACCTTGGCTGGAAGAATGGGGCGTCAAAACAAAGGCCCAACCCGCGCCCAAGAAACCAAAGAAAGAACCCAAAAAAGCACCGCAGAAAAAAGCCGCCGCCGACAAACGACCGAACATCCTGCTCGTCATGGCCGACGACCACGGCTATGGCGACGCCGGCTACACCGGACACCCCTTCGTGCAGACTCCGAACATGGACGAGATGTCTAAACACAGCGTCGTCTTCAACCGCTTTTACGCCAGCGCCCCAGTGTGTTCACCGACCCGCGCCAGCATTATGACCGGACGCAATCCGGTGCGCGTCAACGTACCGCAGCACGGCTTGTACATGCGCCCGGATGAGACCACCGTCGCCGAGGTGCTGCAATCGGCCGGCTACGCCACCGGCCAATTCGGTAAGTGGCACATCGGTTCGGTGCAGCCCGAGAGCCCGACCTGTCCGGGCCAGAGCGGGTTCGACGAATGGGTGAGCGGGCTCAACTTTTTCGACGTTGATCCCTACCTCAGCGACAACGGCACTTATAAACAGTTCAACGGACAGGGCTCGGTGATCTCGATGGACGAGACCCTCAAGTTCCTCAAAAAACACAAGGGCGGCGGCAAACCGATGTTCACCGTGACCTGGTTCCCCGCGCCACACGCCCCGTTCGACGAACGCCCGGTCGGGCTCGCCGACGACCTGTACAAGGGCAAGCCCATGGCCCCCTACTTTCTCGAAATCACCTTACTCGACCAACAACTCGGCCGCCTGCGCAAGAGCCTGCGCGAGTTCGGTATCGCCGACAACACCATCGTCTGGTATTGCAGCGACAACGGCGGACTGGTCGAGGAGAGTTCGGGCGGGCGGAAGAAAAAAGGCAGCGTCTACGAAGGCGGCTTGCGCGTTCCGGCCTTGCTCGAATGGCCAGCCAAGTGGTCGCGGCGCGAGATCGACACGCCCTGCGTCAGTTCGGACATGTACCCCACCCTCCTGCGCATCGCCGGCGCCAAAGCCAAACACCAACCACCCTTGGACGGAATCGATCTGGTGCCGGTGATCGAAGGCAAGCGAACCAAACGCCCGCCGATCGGATTCTGGCACAACTTCGCCGGCGGCAACTCCACCTGGAATGATGCTCTCATCAAACAACTGATGGTTGCCCAGCAGGCCGGCGAGCCGACGCCGCTACCAAATCGTCTGCTGAAAAACGTCGAGGAGTTTCCGGTCTACGACGACGCGTTCCGGGCGAAGCAGCGCGGCCACGCGGCGCTCACCGACTGGCCATGGAAAATCCACCGCTTCGTCCAAAAGAACAAAGAAGTCATCGAACTCTACCATCTGGAAAACGACCCGATGGAGTCCAAGGACCTGGCTGAAGACGAGGCTAAACGCACCACAAAGATGCTGAAACAACTAAAGACTTGGCAAAACAGCGTGTTGGACAGCCACTCCGGTGCTGACTATAATCGTTAATCACGTCTGAAATTGAAATGTACAATCTGAGATCCGATCCATGAAAACCTTCACCGCTCTCTGCTCCCTCGTCCTCCTTTGCTGCTCGCCTCTGTTCGTGCAGGCCGACGAACCACTCCCCGGCGGACACTTCACCCTCACCGATCTCACCATCACGCCGATCGACCGGATCCGCACCCCCGAGGGGAAAACCAACGATGTGAAATTGGACACGCTCACCCACTGGATCCGTTTTGATGTGAAGACCGCCTTCGACCGCAAACCCGGCGCGGGCTTCAAAATCACCAACGCAATCGACACGAGCAAGAACAGCGTCACCGTCGATAAGGACATCAAATTGGGCGATAAAAATATCAAGGCCGGCACAAATCTGGTGACCTTTAAGAAGTTCAACAAATCCTTCTTCAACATCTCGATGCCGACGCCCAATCCACTGGCGATTGGTTCGATCACCATCCGCAAACCTTTCGAATTTCCGCCCGACGACTACACCTTCACGTTCAAGTACGAAACCAAGACCGGCGAGACGTTCGCGAAAGAGGTAAAGGTTCGGATCGATCTGAAAAAATAGGACCATGAACCAATCATTTGGAGGGCGAGGGGCCTCCCGAGCCGATTACCAGCCGCAACGGTCTACGAACTTGGGCCGTTTTAAAAACGAGAGGTCGATATAAAAAGTGAGGATGAAGAGGAGAAGCAGCGGTCATCACCCACGGGTCGCTTGCTGCTGGAATGGTGGATTACTGGAACGGCGTGCTTTCTCCTCGCGCTCGCGATCCGGCTCGGGACCATCGAACCCGATTGGGCCGGGGCGGATTTCAATCCCTGGCCTGCGTATTGGTCAATGGTGGTGATATCCCCCTTGGGGTGGTTGCTTCACGGCTGTATGTTTGGACCAACGTGGCTGTCTTTGCTATCGCTATACTTGGTGATGCGTTTTCGCAGGCGGGAATTTCTCGTGCTGGCGGCAGCGGCATCCCTCGTGTTCGGGTGGCTGTGGCCCGATATCTTTTGGAGGATGATGAGCGTCTGAAGGGACGGATCAACGGTTTGATACCGCTTAGAATCCTTACGGATCGTCGCCCGGGCGGGGCCGGCCTCCCACTTTTTTCTTCGTGACGATGGGCGACAAAGCTCTTGGGGGCGTTTTTCAGGCGAACCACGACGCGACGTCGCGTAGTCCGGCCGAGGCATCGTCGAGCGGCCAGTATTCAAGTCCGACAAAGCCATCGTAGTCGGTGGCGGAAATCGCCTCGAACACGGCGGGATAATGGATCTCCCCGCGCGTCAACTCATGCCGGCCCGGATTGCCGGCGGCGTGAAAGTGGGCGATCTTGTCGATGTTGGCGGTGATGTTCGCGATCAGTTGGCCTTCGCTGATTTGCTGATGGTATATATCGAACACCACTTTCACCGCCGGACTGCCGACCTCGTCGATGATCTCGAACGCCTCATCACTTCGAACCAAATAATAGCCCACGTGGTCGATCAATTCGTTGAGCGGTTCGATCACGAGCATGATACCCGCGTCTTCAAGCATCGGCGCGGCGGCGCTTAGTCCGTCGACCAAGCATTGATGTTGTTCCGCGCGATCAACACCGGGACGGAAATCGCCCACTTGTGAAATGATCGTGTTCACACCGAGATCCTTCGCGGCGGCAATCGACGCGGCCAGCCCTTCCAGATAGTCGGCCCGTTTTCCAGGATCGACCAAGGTGATAAAGTGGGTGCAGCAAGCGGAGATCGCCAGATCGTGTTCGTCGCGGGCGCGCTTGATCGCGTCGAGGTCCTTGTCCCACCAGCCCCAAAATTCGAACGCGCCAATGCCGGCAGCCGCAACCGCAGCAATGGCTTGTTTCTTGTCGAGGCCTTCAAAGACTGCGTCGATACATACAGAAAGTTTCAGCATACGAGCGATGTAGCTGCGCGGGTTCCTACCAGGAAGAGAAAAGCGCCAAGGGTCAGATCCGCTGCGGGTAGGCTAAAACAGTTCCTCAATCATCCCGGTACTATCCCCGTGCGCTTCGACCTCGATTCCCGAACCTTGCAGCAGGCTCAGCCACAAATTGCACAGCGGCGTCTTTTCAGGCTGCACCACATGACGACCGTGCTTCACGCCGGCCCCGCCCCCGGTGATCAAAGTCGGACAATTGTTGAGATGGTGGATCGATGAAATATTGCTACCGAGCGCAAGCGTGACATTGTCGAACAGACGGCTGCCATCGACTTCCTCCACGGCCTTCAGCTTGTCGATGAACCCGGACAGCAGCTCGGCCTGGGCATGGTCGCGTTGCTGGGAAACATCCATCCGTTCGCCCATGTTGTAGTGACTCATGTTGTGCGCAGAGATGGTCGCACCAAGGCTGCGGATCAGGGCTTGCACCGGTTGTCGGTAGGTGAAGACGCGGGTGGCATCCACCTCGAACGCGGCCAACATCAAATCGTACATCAGCTTCATCTCGTTCAGCCCAGACGCGTTTGCTGGCGGGGCGGTGAGTTTGCTCGGACGCCGCTTCGGCACGTCCAGCCACTGTTCCTCTTTGCCAAGACGGACTTCGATCTCGCGGATCGATTGAAAGTATTCGTCGACCTTGTCCTTGTCGCGTTTGGTCAATCCGCGTTTCGCCGACTTGGCGTCCTCAAGCACCGTGTCGAGCACGCTCTGGCGCTTGCGCAGAGCGGCTTGGCGTTCGGCGAACGGCGTTTTGTCGTCGGAGAACAGGCGGTGGAACGCGGCGACGGGCGTGTCCATCCCAGCGACCGGTTTTCCTTGGCGATTCCATGCGAGCGACAGGCCGGGACCGTGACCAGAGGTCGTCCCGTCTTTGCTGTTGAGCTGGATCGAGGTGAACCGCGTTTCCTTGCCAAAGGCTTCGGCGGCGACTTGGTCCGCCGAAATGGTGTTGGAAAAACTTTGGCCGGGGACCGCGTAGCGATTGGCGCCGGTCAGCCAGAACGTGCTGCCCCAGTGGGCTTCGTTGCTGAACTGGTTGGACAGATTCTGGATGACGGTGATGTCGTTTTTGTGCGCCTGCAACGCGGCCAGACCGGGCGGCAGCGTGTAGTCGGTGCCGGTTTCGGCGAGGTGCGGGAACCAGGTCTCGCGGGTCACCCCGAAGCCCATTCCAAGAAAGATCATGCGCTTGGGCGGCGCGACCGGGTTCGCGGCAAAGGCGGGCAAACCGAAGGATTCCAGCAGCGGCAGCGCGAGCAGCGTGCTGCCACCCTGAAGAAAACGGCGTCGAGTACGTGGTCGATTCATGGAGGTCATTGGGTTTTATTTTGACTGGAAAGCAGGGGATTGCACAAGCGCGTGGATGAACGCCCGCGGTGAAAAATCGGCGGCCCTGCCGTTCTGCATCAGGGCCTCGGCGAGGTCGTGATCGGTGAAGCCGAAGGGACGACCGAGTCCGTAGGCGATCAGGCCTTCGGCGAAGCTACGCGCGAGTTTGTCCTCGTGGGCAGCCAATTGTTCGCGGAGTCCGTCGAAGCCGGCGAACGCGGAGCCGTCTGGTAGGCGACCGCTCGGTTCAATGGGCAGCCTCACTGGCTCCTTGCGCGCATTAAGAACCGTCTCCTCGGTGCGCCAGCGCCCGGTGGCGTCGAAATTTTCCAAACCGAATCCAAGGGGGTCAATCGTTCGATGGCACTGGGCGCACTGCGGTTGTTCGGTGTGGGCGATCAAGGTGTCCCGCGCGGTCCGAGGCTCGCCTTCGGCATGGCTAAGCTGCGGCACGTTGGCAGGCGCGGGCGGTGGCGGATCGTGAAGCAAGGTGCGTAAAATCCAAGCCCCGCGTTCGACCGGCGAGGACCGTTCGCCGTCCGAGCCCATCGCGAGGACCGCGGCCGTGCCGAGCAAGCCGCCACGGGGGATACCGTCGGGCACTTCAACCGAACGAAACTGAGCGCCACGGACACCTTTGATGCCATAAAAATCAGCGAGCATGTCGTTGACCACAACCGACTTCGAATCCAACAACTCGCCCAGCGGACGGTTGTCGCGTAGCAGGTGCCAGATGGTTTGAACCACCTCCTGCCGAGCCGATTCGCGCAGACTGTCGTCGAACTCCGGATAGGTCCGATGATTGAACTGAAAAAAGTCGAGCCGCTCCATGTGCAGCCATTGATGCGTGAAACCGCTGATCAGTCCGCCTTCAGATCGGCAGCGCGGATCGGCCAGCAGGCGGTTGGTCTGCTGGCGCAGCGCCGCCGGCTCGGCGAGTTCGCCGGCACGGGCCGCACGTAGCAGTTCAGCGTCGGGCGGAGCACTCCAGAGAAAATACGCGAGACGAACGGCGAGTTCGGCGTCGGTGAGCGCGCGCGGTTCGGGATCGCCGGGTTCGAGTTGGTAAAGGAAACTGGGCGATGAGAGAATCACCGCCATTGGTTCGATCAAGGCCTCCTCGAACGAGCGACCCGCGCTGCGTTCAGACTCGAACAGTGCAACCAGCCCATCGAGATAGGACTCGGACGGCAGACGAACCCGAAAGCAGCGCGTTGCAAATCGTTTGAGAATCGCCCGCGCATAACCCGAATCCTTGGTCGCCTTTTCGCCGCGGAAGAACAATGCTTGGTGCGCAACCGGTGGCCAGTTCTCAACTAGCGGCCCTTCCCACTCGACCCAGTCCACCCAAATTGACGGGGTCGGTCCGACGCCATTTTTGTTTTGAGCCGCTCGGAACATGGACTGACCGGCGGCGCGATTGTTGTGCGCCCGTTCGCGCAAGCCGAACGAGCGCACCCCGTCAGTGCCAACGTCGAAGGGAATTTCAATGATCTGCGGTTTGCGTTTGGACGCGGTGATCTTTCGTGCCGCATGCACGTCCATCTCACCCGCCTGCGTGCCTTCGGGGATCCCGCCGAACTCCACGTAGCGGCGGTCGGCTGGCGCTCCGGGCATCAGGCCGGCGCGAAGGCGCAGACGGTAGTGCCCGGGCGCGGCGGATTTCGGCAACACGGTTTTGTCGAGGTAACTCCCGCCATTGTATTGGAACAAGATCAGGCCGCTTTTGGTGGCGGGGTTTTTCAGATAGGCTGCGGCGAACGGATAATTGCTGCGATAGCCGCGTTCTTCAAATGCCACTCGCGCCGCGTCGATAAAGCCGAAGTCCTTGGGCGATCCGCCGGACGAGGCGTGGTAGGCGTCGATTTGCTTTTTGCGTTTATCAAGGCTGCGCATGCGCGAACTGAACAAGCGATTGGCGGCATCTTCGGGTTCGTGGCGAACCGTCTGGCGTTCGGGTTTTTCGCCCGGAATGACGAGCGAAGGAAGGGTTCGGCGCGCGATCTTCAGATATTGTTCGAACTGGTCGCTGGAGAAAAACAGCGACGCACCGGCGGTGTCGTAGCCGCCCGAACCCGCGTCGTCCGGCAGGTCGGACACATCGGGTTCGATGCCGGTGAGTTCGCGGACCGTGTTAGCATACTCGCGACGGTTGAGCCTCCGCACGGTGGTCTTACCACCGCTATCGGCAAGCGCTTTGCGGGCGACCACCAGCTGACGCGACAGGTCGGACAGGAACGCGGCCTTGCGCGTGTCAGGAATCTGCTCCTTCTTTTTCGGTGGCATCTCACCACTGTTTACCGTGTTGAGCACCTTCTGCCACAGCTCGGCGGTCTGCAAGGAATCCATCTCGAACGACAAATCTTCGAGGTTCACCCCGCCCTTTTCGGTGTCCGCGTCGTGGCAATCGAAGCAGTGCTGCTCGAAGACCGCGAGGTGGGCGGCCGGCATAATCGCCCGCGGCGGCTGATGGGGTTCGGCCGTGAACGCGAGGGTGCACGCAATGGAATAAACGAGAAACGCAGACTTCATGGATTCATGTTAAGTACGGCACCACCACCATATAGTGGTAGCATCATCCTGCAAGGTGTTGAAAACCAATCGAACGTCCTCGCATCGGATTCATCAGACAGTCCGCGTGCCCAAATGGACAAACGAAATCCGCTGGGACATGCCCCTTCCGCCAACAGGCCCGAGCGGCAGCATGAGCAATACAGCCTATGTGAAAGGTGCGCCGATCGGCATCCCAGACGATGACCAGTTCGGGGTGGTTGAGATAATAGTCGAAACGGTCCTCATCCCACAGCCCGACTTGGTCCAAGGTGTCTTTGTCCGGCAGAAAATGACCGCCTTCTACCTCCGGCGGTTCCTCACCAAGAACGCCAAAGAAGCAGGATTCCCGCCGTTCGTCGCAGAGCTGCGAGATGCGTTCGCGGTCGGCTTCGCCAAGCGAGTCCCACCACGCCTGAATCTGTTCAAGTTCGGTGTCCGGGCAGCCATCGACAAGATGCTTCGGCGGGGTTTGCACAGCCTACTCGTCGATCTGCTTCTTGAAATCTTTGAGAATGTTGGCCGGCGTATCGACTTCGTAGATGGCGGAGGAGAAATAGTTTTCCTGCATCAGGAACAAGGCCTTGGGGCGGTTCGGACTCATCGCCACCGGCGGGATGTCCTTGGCGAGTTTGATCAGCACTTTGCCCATCGCCGCGCCATCGAAATATTCGGTGCCTTCTTGTAGGCGCTTGTCTTTCCAAGCCGGCTTGTAGGCGGGAAAGCTGTTGCCCATCAGGTAGCGTTTGGCGTTCGCGTCCTTATCGGTCATCACCCAATGAAGGAAGTCCCAGGCTTCGTCGGTTTTGTCCGAACCATTCACAATCATCAGCGCCTGCCCGGCGAAACAGGAGGTGCGCGGACCGCCTTTTTTCCAGGCCGGGATCGGCATGATGCCCCACTTGCCAGCCAGTTCGGGCGCGAACTGCGGCATCAAGTCGAGGCCGTACCAATCGGCGCCCATGATCATCAGCACTTCGTCGTTGGCGACTTGCGAACTGAAGAACAGCGGATCAAAAATCGAACCGCGTTCGGGCAGGACGGCGATGCCTTCCTTGGTGATCTTAACCATCCACTCGAGCAGCTTGGTGGCCTTCTCCATGTCGGGCAGCGCCTTGCCGTCTTTGCCGAACAAATCCGAGCCCTGCTGGCGAAGCAGCACTTCGAAGTACGTCGGGTCCATGGACATGGTGGCGATGCCATGATCTTCGGCGACGGTGCGGCCGACGCGTTCGAGATCGTCCCAGGTGGCGAACATCTTCGGGGTCAGACCATAGTCTTTAAACAAGTCCTTGCGGTAGAACATCACGTAGGCGCTGAGCGACTGCGGCAGTCCGCGCACTTTACCTTCGTGGGTGAACAACTTGAGTCGGTTTTTGACTAAGTCTTTGTCGAGTCCAGACTTCTTTACCCGTTCGGTGAGGTCGACGAACGGCGACGGGCCATTGAGAAAAGCGCCAAAGAAAGCTTCGTCGATCTGCACGATGTCTGGCAGGCCGGTTTGGGTTTTCAGCGACGCGCCGAGTTTCTCCGGGAGTTCTTGAAAGCCGTAGGCGACCACCCGCGCGTCGAAGCCCTCGTTCTTCTTGGCGTACGCCTCGGCCATCGCCTCGTAGTAGTCTTTGTCCTGCTGCGAACTGATCCAGATAGTCACGGGTTCGGCCTCGGCATCAGCCTCCGGCTTTTTGTCCTCGTCCTGCGCGATGGCGGGAAGAAGGAACAGAGCGGTGAGTGCGGCGAGGAGGAGAGGAAACGGAAACGATTTGAACATGGTCATGGGTTAGATCGGTTGATGGCAGTTGTCTACCGGATGTCTTACATAGTGTTCGACGCGGAAGGGCCAAGTTTGAGTCGAAACTTCGTCTTTTTACAGTCGAAAGTTTTCGGACGGCTTATGGCAAGCGTTTGCCATAGGATGGCAGGAGTTTGCCATAAGGTGGCAGATCCTTGCCACTCTATGGCAAACGGTTGCCACAAAATCGCAAGGCTCCGCGTGTCCTTCGACTTACATTTTCATGTTAGTAGCTAGTGACAATTTTGATCAGTGGCAAATACACACCGATCACGGTTAGCACGAACAGCACAAAGGGAACGAGAATGCTAATCACCAAGACGAGCATCGGCCCAGCAATGGTTCTAGCGTTCCTGCAGACCCAAAAAGAGAGCGCGACAAGTATCAACGGGATCAGGGCCCATAATAAATAGGTATGGATCCCAAGTAAGTCCGCGAATATTTCCCGAAATGGTGGGATCATAAAAAACGCGAAGACGGAGATGGCAGCCGGCAAGAGTTGCAGGAGCAGCAGTGCAGGCAGGAAATCTTTGCCGCGGACGATGAGGTGGTTTTGCTTGGCCATGGAGAGTTCTAGCACAAGCGTGGTGGTTCGACATTTCAAATGTATATTTTCAGATTTCAAAATGCGCGACCGCTGATCGAATCTGAAATTTGAAATGAAACGATGCGAACGCCGGACGCACATTGCGCATAGTCGCCCGGGCGGGGCCGGCCTCCCACTTTAATCTTCGGACATGATGGCAAGGTTCTGCCATAGAGTGGCAAAGGTCCGCCACCTTATGGCAAAGATCCGCCACCTTATGGCAAGGTCTTGCCATAAGGATTTAAGGGGCGGAACACCTGGCTACAGGCTACCGGCTACTGGCTACCGGCTACTACCGACTCCTCCGAACTACTCCACCGGACGAATCATGTCTTCGGTGCCGATCCATTTGGTGATTTCGGAGGTGAGTTCGAGGACCTTCTCGACCTTGACCGGCACTTCGCCTTCGGCGGAGGGGACCATGAGGTCGTCGCCGACGCTCGAACCAACCAGCGACTTAGCCATGCGGCTGTTGCTGGAGATGATGCCGAGGGGTTCGTCGGTGTCGAACTCGCCGAGGATGAAGTAGGTTTCGGTTTTGCCGTTCTCGTACTTGATCTCGATGCCGCGGCCAATGCCGGCGCCTTCGACTTCAAGGCCGGCAAAGTCGGTGGGGATCACCGAGGTGAGTTGGCGGGCGAGTTCTTCCTGCTTGGTGGACAGCAGACGGCCGTTTTCTTTGGCGGCGTGGTATTCGAAGTTCTCACGCAGGTCGCCGAACTCGCGAGCGGTGGCGATGTCTTTGCTGTTCTGCGGAATATCGACTCGGGTGATCTTCTCGTACTGGGCCTGCATTTCCGCGAAGGTGCGGAAGCTGAGCAGGGCCGCACGGGAGGCGGTGGTTTCGCCGTCGGCGCCACGTCCGGAAACGATCTCTTCCATCTCGGGGTGGATCTTGACGATCTGTCCGAGCACGGAGTTCTTCTCGAGTTTTTCCCAACCGGTACTTTTCTTCACGCCTTCCGTGATGGTGCGGCGTTGGCGCACATCCATCGGACCGAACACAGGTTTGATCCAGTCCGGGTTGGCGTAGAGATCGCGCAACTGGTTTTGCACGCGGTTGGCTTCACCGGCGAGTTCGGACTCGAGGTTGGCGAGGCCGCGCTGGGCGAGGTCGTAGGTCGAACCAAATTTCCACTCTTCCAAGCGATGCATGTTTTTGGCGACCCAGTAGATTTGAAACACGTTCATGTCCCACTGGTTCCAGACGCCGCGCATCTGCTTGGCGGCCTGCTTTTCGCGGCCCCGGGTGACGAGGATGTCGAGCATCTCGTTGAGCGAGGTGTAGTCGACTTGGTGAATGGCCTCTTCGAACAGGTCGAGGGTTTCGTCCTCGCGCAGTTCGAGCATGTAGGCGAAAAAGTTTTTCCGTTCGCGGGCGTGCAGCGAGGTATTGATCGCGAGGAACGATTCGAGTTCCCAGGCGCTTTCGAGGAAGTCGGAACCACCGGTCATGTCCTCGGCCGGAATGCCCACTTGCTTGGCGAGCAGGAGCGAACGCACCGCGTTCTCCTTGTAGCGCGAGGCGCTGCCCTTGAGGCAGAAGCCGAGGCGTTCGGCGAGCACGGCTTTCTGTTCATCGGTGGCCTCTTCGCGTTCTTTCTGGCCGAGGTATTCGCCGACTTGGTCGAGAATGCTGTACATGTCGCGTTCTTCGGAAATGCCGTCGAACCAGTTGTCATCAAAGCTTTTCGCGGCTTCGAGCAGGACAATCGCTTCGCTGCGTTTTGCCGGCATGATCACCAAGGGATCTTCTTTGAGGTTTTTCCGGGCGACATCCCAAAAGCGTTTCCAGCGGCTTTCCGGCACGATGCGCGGCACAAGGCGTTCTTGGAGAATGGGGATCGGACGCGAACCAAAACTGCGGATCGCCATGCGCATCACTTCGGCCGGGTCCTTTTTGACCATTTCGGCGAGCGCGTCGGGATCGGCATGCTGACGGGCCAAGAGGTGGGTGTCGTCGACGATATCCATGTTCTCGGCCGCGTAAGGCAACGCCATTTGGTGGCCGGGTTTCTCGGTGAAGTCGATCAACACTTTGTTGGTGTCTTCATCGACACCCTTCACGATGCCGAAGCCCCATGTTTTGTCGTAGATCTTGGCGTCTTTTTCCAAGCCGCGGAGGGTTTCGAAGCGGCGCATGCATTCGGAGGCTTTGAGGCGCACGTTGTCGAAGCCGCTGAATTTCAGCAGTTGCAGGTCGCGTTCGGAATCGGCAAAGACCACTTCCATCTTGCGCTTGCAGGTCGTTTTGTACGCCCGGTCGCGGGGGTACCATTGCGTGGAATGCGCCAGCACCCGGACGGCCCCGGTCAAGTCTTTCTTGTCAATCAGCGCGTCGGTGAGTCGTCCCATCCAAGAGTCGACGGTCTTCTGTTTCCCCTCCTGAACGAGTTCGCCAATCGCTTCTAGAAGCGGTGCGGTTTCCAGAGGCGCGGCCTCTAAAGCGGTAGTAAAATCAATGTCATCCATAAAAAAAGCTCTTCGTAAATTTTCGGCTTAGGACGGTAGTCAAGATCTGAGAGAAATGTCAAGCATTGCGGTGATCTTGACAACAAGGGAGGCCAACTCGTAGGCTATTGTATGAGAATTTCCATGGTCCCAGCGCTGATCGCCATCATCCCGCTGGTCTGGCTGAGTTTAGGGGTGACGATGGCCAGCGGTCAGCAAACGCCACGACAGACAACCTCGATCCGCGGAGTCGACGTTCCGATGGCAAGTATCGCCAAAGCGTACGACAAAGCGGTAACCGACTATGTCTACGGAGATGGCCTTCGCCAGCCGGTCACGGAGACAGCCTACGTCAAAGCTTGGCAGACCTACCGCGACGAGCAGGCACGCCGCGAACGCGAAAAACAAGACCGTCAGCGCGCCCTCCAGCAGCAATATCGCAACAACCAGTCAGGAAATTATAACCAGAACAATCAAAGCCGGTTCAACCGAACCCGTGGTGCCTCGACCACCATCAAGGCGGGCAGTTCGAACGGAATTTCGGTCCGCGACAAAAACCAACCGAGCTTCATTGAGGTTGAGGCGGTGGTGGTGCGTCCAGGCCGGGATGTCATCATCATGGATGAAGGTGGCACCTACTATAAGGTGGAGAGTTCGGGATTGCTCACCGCCACCGGCCAAGCGCAGATGTTCAAACTCAAAGAAGACCCGGACCGAAAGCGAGACACCTTCCGCACCGCCAAAGGTGCGTTCGAAGTGAAAGTCTACCAGAACTACACCTTGAGCAAGCGCGACTTTCTCAACTTCCTGCGCAAAGGCGAACTCAACGACGCCCTCCCCGAACTGCGCGGCGTCGCCACCTCTGGCTTCGCCCGTGGACCGTCCGGGAAACCGCGCGCCCTTGGCGAGACCCGAACCCCGCAAACCGCCGGCACCAGCAATGCCACCGCCACCCCAGACAGAACCCAAAGCACTATGGCTGGCACTACGGCTGGCACTACGGCTGGCACTACGACCGGCACTACGGCTGGCACTACGGCTGGCACTACGGCCGGCACCTCGTTCAAACGGAAATCGGCGCTCGACTTGGTCGGCGGCGGGAACGGTGGCGGCGGGACGAGCTTCAAACGCAAGTCCGCCCTCGACGGCGTGGGCAACGCCAATGGGGCGGGCGGCGGCACCACCTTCAAACGAAAATCCGCACTCGGCGGAGCCAATGGAGACGACGCTTCCAGTGGCGGCTTTAAACGCAAGTCCGCCCTTGGTGGCGACAAGTCCGGCGATCCCAGCGAGTGAAGTAACGAACCGACTGAAACAAAAAACCATCATGAACCACGTCTTTCCTATTCTTCTGGCTTTCCTCACCTGCACCTTGGCCGTAGCAAGCGCCCAGTCCTCCCCCTCGCCCAAAGCACCCACAGGCGACGCACCCAAAATAATCCCCGCCCCTGACATCACCATACCTCGTCGGGTGATCGAACTTCCAGGGGCCGTCGCCAGCAAAGTCCTTCCTGCCGCGCCAGCTCCCGCCCCAGTCGTCGGAGCGCCGGCGAGCATGAAGATTCTAGGCCAGGAATATCCACTGGCGGTCCTCACAAATTACTACGACCGGGTGAAGGTCAATTATGTGTTCGGCGGCAGCATGACCGAACCCATCACCAAAGACACCTTCGTGAACGATTGGCAGGTGCTGCAATCGATTAAGCAAGCCGCCTTGGAACGCCAACGCAATGAACTCGCTGCCCGCAGGAACTCCGGCCAAGCCAACCCGACGGGTGGCATCGGCATCGCCGCCCCCAGAACGCCCGGCGGACTCGGCACTCAGGGAGGGCCAGCCCAAATCAATCCACTGATCAACCGCGAACGCCGGTTCGGAGGACCGACGCAAGCAGGTGGCGTCAACCGGACCGGCACCAACCGGAACACCGGTCGCACCGGCGGCGGAACGACCATCCGCAACGGCAGCGTCACCAAAACGCTCGGCAGAGGCGGACGCATCGGTCAGGCCACCGACCCAGGGGTGCACACCGCACTGGGTCGCCCCCTGACACCCACCGCTGCCGGCGCCCACACCAAGCCAACCATCACGACCACGATTCCCGTGTCGATGCTGACCGGCCCACGTCCGGAGTTTCAATTCTTGGAAAGCGTGAAGGTCCAGCGGGGTGGCAAGAACGCGTTGATTGAAAGCAATCTGGGCCAGCGCTTCGCGGTGCGTTCGCCGTTTGCGCTCGCCCAAGGTGAGGTCATCGATCTGATGGTCATGCGCGATCTGCGTGGCGCGAGCATCAGCCTGCCCAAGCGCGACGACCCGAAAATCAAGGAAGACATTGGCGTCTACAACAACGTCACCATTACCTGGACGGGTTTCCTCAGCTGGCTCCAGCAGGGATTCGATTTTCACGGTCAAATCCCAAATCTCCCGCAGACCGTGTTGCCCGCACCGATAACGCCCCAGGTCCTGCCAGGTTTCTAAACGCTCAGAAGGGAACCGATGCGGGGCACGAGGACATCATCAACCCTGGTGCATCTGGTCCTTGCGACCGCCGCTCTTGCCCTCTACATCTTGCCGAACGCCAGCGTGTTCGCGGCCGAAATTTCCGCAGCCGAGCGGCAGTTCTTTGCAACGAAGATCCGCCCCGCTCTGGTCAAACATTGCTACAACCCCCGACACGGGCAACCACGCGCAATCCTTCCTGCAAATGCACACTGGCGAACGCCTGCGCAAGCGACCAAGCATGGGCGCTTGGATCAACTACGGACTGGGTTCGGAGAATGAAAACCTGCCCGGCTTCATCAGCCTGAACGCGGCCAAACCCTTTGTCTATTCCAGCGCATTTCTTCCGCCCGTGTTCGAAGGCACCCCCATCGGCACCAACGGCGAAAACATGTCCGAGGCGAGCATCCGCCACATCGCGCGCGCAGCCGAAGCGTCCGGCAAAGTTATGTCCACCGCGGACAAACGTCGCCAAGTCGATCTCATCCAAACCAAGCGAACCTCAGGCGAAGGCATCCTGCCAATCATTGGTTGTTCGAACCAAACGCCCGAAATGCATCGCGTGAAATTATTTCCGCTAGTTGACGTCGAATGGAAAAGAGCCTAGTTTATCAAAAGAAAATCCAATGAAAGCCATCGTACTATTTCTGTTCTTCTCCTTCGGTCTCCTCGGCGCGTTCGCGCAGGATGTTGCAGTCCCATCGACTGCGGTTCGCGAGGCTGGCGCAGAGAAAGCTCTGGCCAATGTAAACACCGTTGCGGTCTACGCGAAGGGGCTGTGCTGCTCCTCGTGCGCGATCGGCATCCGCAAATACATTTCCAAACTCCCCTTTGTTGATCGTAAGAAGCCGAAGTCCGGGGTCGGACTCGATGCCAAAGCGCAGCTCGCCATCATCACGCTCAAGCCCGGCGCGGCCCCCGATGGTCCGTCTATCGCCAAAGCCATCCGTAAGGCCGGCTACGAACCCGTCGAACTCTACCAGAAGAAAGCCGGTAGAGTGGTCCGCAGCTTCCTCAAATAGTCATTGGTTGTATGAGCAACGCACGCGGCTGGCTGATTCTTCTGCTTCTCGGGGCAAGCGCTACCGTTAGCGTCGGCGACCAGCCGATCATGAACATGATGCCGCGCTGGGATGGCGGTTGGGGCGTGCAAGGTTCGTTCGAACACAGACACAACCCGCGCTTGCTCGATGGCCGCGACACCGTCAATCCCGACCTGTCGGAAGATGTGTTTCTGTTTCATCTCGAGGGCGTCTACACCTGGACCAAAGAGTACCGGATGACGTTGAAGATCCCGTTCCTGCTCGACGCCGAACGCGAAACCCCCGTGGACCCCGAGCAACCCTTGGGGGAAACAACCACCCAGCGTGACAGTGGCATCGGCGACGCGACCCTGTCGTTCCCGCTAAAGAAATACTTCAACGAGGACGGGCGCTCGGGCAGTTGGAGCCTTGTGCCGCAGGTACGGATTCCACTCGACCACGAGGACGACGAATTCGAGTTCTTCGATGGTGCTTGGGGCAATGGAGTGGCGTTTGGCTATGAGGTTGAAACCGCAAAAACTTTCTTTGCTGCTGGCACAGATTTCTGGACGTTTTACGGCGACTGGCCGAACGAGGTCCATCTCCACCTCGACGCGGGCCTCAATTTTCTCGACCGCGGCCAAGCCCTGATCGAGTCGGATTTTCTTGGCGAAAGCGATGGCAGCCGGACCATCATGGCCGGTCCCGCGATCTATTGGCGCTTCACCGATGTGATGCACAGTCGTCTCGAATACAAGCAGGCCCTCTATGACGACCAAGGTGACGGCAGACGCAGCGTGGACCACGGTGACACCTCGATGGTCAAAGTCGGTCTTGGGTTTGTTTTTTAGGGAGGCGTGCTTGCCGTTTTCGCAAAGTGCAAAGGGCAGGTTAAGAATGAGCACACACCTGACTACTGACGACCGACGACCGACTACTCCCTACTCTTAAAGAGTTGAACTTATCGGATTTCTTCCCCTTGAGTGGCCGTCGATGCGTGTTGAGTTAAGAATGTTGGTGACGGGATTGGTCCTCGTCATGGCGAGTCTGGTTTTCGGACAAGATCGCGCGTATGAAATGGCGACGGTGAAGGCGTGGTTAGGCGACGACTTCAAAGACGCGAAGTTCGTCGGGGCCCGAAGCGGCCGGATCACCGCGCTGCGCTTCGCCGACTGGGAACCGCTGGATCTGAGCCGGGAATTGCTGACCGATCCAGCCCTGTCGCGTCCGGTGTGGAGTGAGGATGGGCGGTCGATTCTGTTTAGCACCCGCGGGCGCGCGTTTACCATCCAAGCAGGAAACAGCGGGCTCGAACGCGTTCAGACGCTTCCCGGCCTCAACAACATCTACGAACCAAGCTACTGGCGGGACCCGAGTTCGGGCGATTTGCACATCGTCTATTGCGACGCGGACACCAACGCCCACTACGACCCGCGCGAGCCCTCCCCCGGCAACACCTGGCTGGTCGACCTGAGCGATGGCAAACAGGAACAATTATTCAACTTCCCATGCGATGGCGGACTCTCGCGCGACGGCACCCGACTCGGAGAAGCCTTCGGCACCGCACTGATCGTCGACCTTCCTAACCAGAAGGCGCACAAGCTGTTCGATGGCCAAGCGTGCAACGCCACCATCAGTCCGGACGACAGCTACCGCTTGATGCACTTGGTCCTGCCACACGACAAGTTCGTGGTGCGCAATGAATACGGGCGGGAACTCTGGCAGATCAGCAAGCCGGTCGGTTCCGAGGAATGGCAGACCCCGCGGTGGAGCAATCATCCGGATTGGTGCATGGCGACGGCGAAGTTCGATGGCGGGTTCGTGCCGGTACTGGTCGACATGAAACGCAAACGCTCGCTGCCGTTGCGTTCGTTGGGGCGCGGCTGGTGGGCGCCGAAGTTGTGGCTGGAGTCCGGGACCAAACTGTCACCGGATCCGCCGGGGCCGATCGACGATCTCGACCTGCCGGAATCGCTCGCCTCCTACCGCCAGAAGTTCGCCCGCACGGCTTGTTACACGCCAATGCTCAACGATCTCACACGGATGCAAACCACTGAGGCGAGCGCGATCGTCGACGTCATCATCGAACAAGGCTGGAAGAAATTCTACGCGGCCGCGAAGATGACGCCGCTGGATGCACGTGCCACGTACTTCGAACTCGCCGCCACCTATGCCGGCAGCCGGGTCGGCGAACTCGCGGAGATGAGTTTACAGGGGCCGCAACTCACCCGCGAACTCGAAGCTTGGAAGACCTGGGAGACGCTCGAGTCGCTCGACGACAGTTTGGTCGAAATCGAAGGCACCGAACGCTCGTTCACCGATTTCGGGTTCTTCAACCGCAATCAGGCGACCTTGGTGCGGATGGTGCCGCTAGCGCGGGGGCTTCGTTTCTCGTACGCTGGAACCGCTGGTTCCGAGCGGGCTGCCGACCTCGCCACCAGCTTGAATCTACCCGAGGTGACCAATCTGCCGGCCAACCGCGAACTCGAGTTCGAGGGTGTGATCACGCGGGTCTCGACCGTGCCCGACGCGTCCGAAATCGCGCCCTATACCGCCGTACTCACCTGGATCGAATACGACATCACCCGCTTCCTTTCGACGCCGATTGACGAGTCCAAGGTGATGGTGGTGCACTGGGGGATGCAGGATCGCGAACCGACGCAAGCGGCGCGATTTACATTGGGAATGAAACACCAAATCGTCTGCGACCTGTTTTCCGCCCACCCCGAACTTACCAGCATCACCCGGGCTCAAGACGGCTTCGAGGATTTCAGCCTGCAGGAGTTCATGGCGCGTTCGGTCACGATCATGGATGCGGAGAATCCAGACGCCGTGGCGGCCGCCGAGGCTAAGCGAAACGCCGCCGAGGTGCGCTGGAAGACCGGCGAGGCGCTGGACAACAAACAAACTTACGGCAGTGCGTGGATCGATAAAGCCGGACAACTCGATCTACGTAAGGGCGCGGTCGAGATCACCAACATCGAAGAACTCGTCCCCGCGACGCAAAAAACCGGCCGCCTGCTACTCGAAATGACGATCACCCCGGACGATGTTCAACGCGGTCGCCTGTTCTCGCTCGTCGATGCTTACAACCGACCAAATCTGGTCGTCGTTCAAGACGGCCGCTGGCTGGCCGTGCAACTTCGTACCTCGGTGCACCAAGCCCCCCAAGCCGTTCCGCTCGCCACGATTCAACCCGGCAAACCAAATCGCCTGCGCCTGCGCTATGCGGACGGCCAACTGGTATGCAGCATCAACGAACAGCCACGCGTGATCGACGCAGTCACGGGCTCGCTGGCCAACTGGCGGGCCGGCCATCTCCTACTCGGCAACGACTTGTACAACGAACAGAACTGGGACGGGCATGTGAGTTCGATCACGTTCGAGCCACGATAGGTTCGGACCACTGATCACTCAAAGACGAAGGCAAAATGGCGGAGCCGGGAGGTCATGCTCCCCATCCCGTTTGCACGGGACCAACAGGTTTCGAGGCTGCGGTGGCACGCTTGTCCACGTCCGACTCCAGAAAAGAAAAATAGAAGTCCCAGTCGGATTCGAACCGACAACCCGCTGACTCAAAATCAGCTGCTCTGCCATTGAGCTACAGGACAGTTTAAAATGGTCTCCACGGTACGATTCGAACGTACAACCCCCGGATCCAAACCGGGCGCTCTCGCCAGATTGAGCTACACAGAGAAAAATAATGGCACCCGGCGGAGGAGTTGCACCCCGTGGCTTCTACCCTCCATTTTTAAGCCAACGGATCCGTAATCCGAAGGAGGAGCGCCAGGCATAAAATCAATAATTCACCCCCTATAAATAGACAATGGATCATATAGATCGTGCACCGTTTGCGGGAACGGTCTACGTTTGATTGGGCTGACGATAGGATCTTGTTTGCAAATTCATTTGTTTCTGATCCGGCCAGACCATCGCTTTCGTTAACGGCGTTAACGGCGATAACGGCAAAGGTTGCACGGGTTTCATCTTTGTTTTCCAACACCCCATGCCCGTGTGGACAGCCGCAGGATTTTCAGCGGACGTTTCGGTGTTTCAGGCACACCTCCCAGAAGGCCTTTAATTCGCGGAAAACTCGATGTTTTCCAGGTATCTTTGGAAATTTTGGCAACAAAAAACCCTGCGACTCGGCGACGAGAGGCAGGGTTTTCCAAACGATTTCGTTCAGGGATTAACCGATACTACCTCCGGCCATTTGGGCACGAGGACGCTGTGACTGTTGCGACCGCTTCAGACGCTGAGACCGCTGCAGACGCTGAGACCGCTGCAGACGCTGCGAACGGGGTCGTGGTGACGACGGGTTAAAATTGTGGAAAGCGAAATTCATAAGTTGAGAGGGATGGTATCACGAAAGATCTGTAAATGTCAAATCTTATCATTCATTATCACGCGACGGAAAGAAACGCCGCGTCACCATCTCCCCCGAACAACAGCCGCAGCCAGCCCCGAACAGGGCAATCGGCAGGAACATGTCGTCGGACGACATCGGCAGCTAGTCGCCGTTGATATAAACGAGGGGTAGTTCAAGGGTGCGATGTCATGTGGATTCGCAGGCACAGTCCTTCTTTCGCTTCTGGCGGCTCGACAAGTTGGATGCTCCCGCCAATCTTTCGCAAAGCGGACGATGCGATCGGCAATCCCAACCCGGCGCCCGGCGGATTGTGCACTGGTACAAACCGACGGAATAGTTCGAACGCCAGGTCGCGTTGTTCCTTGTTCAGTCCCGGCCCAGCATCCATAATATCGATGATCATCCTGTCCGCAGCCTCGCTTAGATTGATAGATGCCACCTTGCCGCCATACTTTGCGATGTTGTCGAAACATTCTTTCATCGCCAGTTCGAACATGGCCGGATCTCCGAGGCATGCCATATGCTCCAAGCCAGTGACGGCTCGCACGGACACCAGGGACGTTTCAGCCTGCGATTGGATGACGGGGAGCACCGCAAATGTGACCGCCTCCGGCGCGTCGCTTTGTTCGATTCGGATGAGGGTCGTGAGGCGGTCGATGAGGTCGCCGAGAAGCGATGCGCTGGTGCAGGAAATCTGCAGATATTTTTCCCAATCAACATGTTGCGGATCTTCTGGGTTCAGATCTTCACGAACGAGTTCGACGAATTGGAGAACCGCCCTCAAATGGGCTTTTATGTCATGCCTGCCCTTTCCGCACAATGCGTCGCAGACTTCTTCGGTATAATTAGTGAGGGACATTGTTGAGAGTAGAGGAGATTGGGACTTAAAGACAGAATATTACCGTCTGAAAAAGTCGACTTGGTTTTAGAAACATGACTAATGATATTTATGGAAACTAAAGAGTCGTCTAAGCACTCGAACCGTCTTATTGCGCTTGGAGCGAGTGCAGGTGGCCTGGAAGCGTTGAAGCAGTTTTTTGACAACGTTCCTGAGGAATGCCCCCATACATTCGTGGTCATCCAGCACCTGTCGCCAGACTATAAAAGTTTGATGGCGGAACTGTTGGCGAAGAATACGGAACTCCCCATTTTAGCCGCCAAGCACGAGATGAAGATTCTAACCGGTCACATCTATTTGATTCCACCCGGAAAGAACATGACCGTGAATAACGGGTTCCTGAAATTGACCGACAAGCCGACAGGTCATCGGTTAAACTTGCCGATCGACATTTTTTTTCAGTCATTGGCAAAGGAGCGTGGTGAGGAAGCCGTCGGCGTCATCCTGAGTGGCAGCGGCAGCGACGGCACCATCGGTAGTCGGGCCATTAAGGAGGCGGGTGGCATGATACTAGTTCAGAGACCGGAGGAGGCGAAGTTCGACGGGATGCCGAAGAGCGCGATCCAAACCGGTTTGGTCGATTATGTGCTACCGGTAGATCAAATTCCGGGGGAGCTTCTCGACATCCTGGATCAGCCGACCAACCGTCGTGAGGCGCAGGCACGCATTCAGAAAGACGAGCAGACGTTGCTCCGTGTGCTCTCCCAAGTCGAAGCGACCACGACCTTGGATTTCAGCACCTACCGACGCCCTACCCTCGCCCGCCGCATCGAACGGCGCATGGGGGTGAACCGTTGCCAAACGCTGGATGACTACCTGCAGTTTATCTTTGACAATCCCAGTGAATCAGAGGTGCTCAGCCGCGAATTCCTGATCGGGGTAACCCGATTCTTTCGCGATGCCGAGGTCTGGGAGACCCTCGCGGAGAAGGTGATCGTCGACCTGGTCCGCGAGAAAGCCGAAAAGAGCGAAGCGTTACGCGTGTGGTGCGCCGGATGCAGCACCGGCGAGGAAGTGTACACACTCGCGATGCTGTTGCGCGAGGAGATTGAACGCCAAGCCGTGAAAGTCGATGTGAAGATCTTCGCCACCGATGTGCAGCGCGAGCCCTTGGACATGGCCAGCGCGGGAAGCTTCAAAGCCAGCGTGGTGCAAGATCTCGACCCGGAGCGCCTCGCCAAGTGGTTCACCCCCCAAGGGGACGACAGCTATGTCGTGGCCAAAGTGTTACGCAACATGGTCGTCTTTACCGCCCACAACCTGCTACGCGACCCACCGTTCAAAAAAATTGACATTGTGGTGTGCCGCAATCTGCTCATCTATCTGAATCAGGAAAGCCACCGAAAGGTGCTTCGCCTTCTTCACTACTCGCTCCGGCTACACGGCATTCTGCTCATGGGTTCGAGCGAGATGCCGAGTGACCGCCAGCACGCGTTGCAAGAAGTCGACCGAAAAGCTCGGATCTTCCGCAATCTGGAGGAGGCGCGCACGCTGGAAGCCGACATGCTTTTCGACTCGCGGCTCGCCACGCGGAACCCCCAGTTCTCCACCACCCGCCGACGCCTTCTCGATTTCCGCATGGCCGAGGTGATGAACGAAACCCTCTGCGAGGAACTCGAAATTGCCACGCTGTACATCGACGACCGGTTTAACATTCTTAGTGCGGTCGGCCGGGTTCGCCGATTTTTAGAACTGCCGGAAAAGGGATTCAGCGTGAACCTGCAATCCATGCTGCCCCGCTCGGCATCTGTCGTCGTAAGCACGGCGGTGCGCAAAGCGAGACAGGGAAATCAGGCTGTGTTCAAGGAGAACCTGCCCATGAAATTGCCCAGCGGCGAGACCGAGCTGCTCAAGCTGCTCGTCCGCCCGTTCGAACTCGAAGCCAGTTCGGGAGGCGCTTCCCACTACATGCTGGCCTTCTTTAAGCCACCCGCAGCGACCGTCTCGCAGCCTTTGCCCGAGGTGCACAATTTTAAACCGGCCGAGTTCGAATCCAAGCTGATTCAGTCACTTGAAGACGAACTGAACACGACGCAGGAAAACCTCCAGTCTACCATCGAGGAAGTCGAAACCACCAACGAGGAACTTCAGGCCACCAACGAGGAATTGCTCGCCTCCAACGAGGAATTGCAAAGTACCAACGAAGAACTCCAGAGCGTCAACGAGGAACTCCATACCGTCAACTCCGAGTTACAGCAGCGGATTGAAGATCTCGCCCGGCTGAACTCCGACATGGACAACTTTTTGAAAAGCTCGATGATCGGTACCATTTTTGTGGGCAAGTCGTTGCGCATTCGTCGCTTCACGGCTGAGATCAATTCCCTCTTCGATTTGAACGAAAACGATATCGGTCGTTCCCTCTCCAACTTCCACAGCAAGATTGAAGAGACCGCAGGGTCCAACCTGATCGACTTGGTGAAACAGGTTCTCGCGGGCGAAACGGTTCCCCAAAGGGAGGTGCGAACAAAAGACGATCGGCTCTTTTTGCAGCAGATTCTTCCCTACAACAATCAACGGGGTGTACTTGAAGGCGCGATCATCACCTTTGTTGAAATGACGGGCATCCGAAAAGCGGAAGCACGGGCAGACCGCAGCGAAGCGCTCTTCCAAACCATTTATGAGCAAAGCCCAGTGGGATTCCCGATGGTAGACCTCGACGGAACCGTCACGAAGGTCAATCCTGGCCTTTGTCAGATGTTCGCACATCTGGAGGAGGAACTCGTCGGCTCAAATGTGCTCGACTGGTTCCATCCAAGCGACAAGGACGAGTACCTGGGCAACTTCGAGAAAATGCTTGCGAATGAGGGGGAGAACTTCACGCATTTTCACTTCTTCGCGCGCTGCTTTCATCGCAGTGGGACAACCCTGTATTTGCAAACCGATACCAAACTAGTCACTGGAAATACTGGAAGTCCTCCCTACGTCTCCATCGTGATTCAAGACGTCACAGCCACCCACCGGGCCCGAGAAGCCTTGCAGGAGATCGAGGAGCGCTTTAGTGCCATTTTTCATTCAATGTACCAGTTTATTGGCCTGCTCAGCATCGACGGAACCTTGCTAGAGGTCAACATGACAGCACTGTCGTTTGGCGGACTTCAGCGCAGCGATGTGATCGACAAGCCCTTTTGGAATGCGTTTTGGTGGCGTGGTGATGATGCTCGAATCAAGCAGTTGAAAGAGTCGATCAAAATGGCCGCTGCTGGCGAGACGGTTCGGTACGATGTCGTCGTAGAAGGCGCCGCTGGCCCCGAGACCATCGACTTTTCTCTGAAGCCCATGCGTAACACTGCGGGTGACGTCGCGTTGATCATTCCCGAGGGACGGGTCATCTCCGATCTCCGGCGCGCGGAAGCAGAAGCAAATCGAAGCCAAGAACGTTTCCGCATCCTCTACGAGAATTCTCCCGTTATGCATTTGAGCGTGGACGCCAAGAGCGGCGCAGTCGTGGCATGCAATCGACGCCTGATCGATCGCTTCGGGATCAAGGATGCCGAAACCCTCATTGGTCAGCCCTTGAGCGATTTGGTGGAGTTGGGCTCATATGCGAGCGTCGAGCTTGCCATCCAATCGGCCTCAGCCACAGGGCCCGAACCAGTGGACATCTGCCTTACCTACGGTTCCATGACACCCTTTTCCGCTTTGCTTTACGCCACCTGCGGGGCGGGCGAGGAAGCGGGTACCGCGCTTGTTGAAGTCACCTTGGTTGACACCTCCGATCTGCACGAACTAATGCGCAGCAACCGAGAGCTGGAGCAGTTTGCGTACATCACCTCGCATGACTTGCAGGAACCCTTGCGCGCGATCACCTCGTTCTCCTCCCTATTAGGCGAGGATTATCACGACCAACTCGATACCCGCGGACGCGAATGCCTAGGCTTCATCAATCAATCAGCCTCCCGCATGAGCCAACTGATTCGGGCGCTGCTTGACTACTCGCGCATCGGCCAGGAGCGCACGCGCGAAGAGGCCAACCTGCAAGGTGTTGTCGATATTGTGATGAACAACCTGCTTTCCCAGATCGAGGCTTCCAAAGCGACCATCAAGACTGATACCCTGCCTACCCTTTCCGGCTACCCGAACGAACTCCGCTTGCTCCTGCAAAACCTGATTTCCAACGCGATCAAATTCCGCAGCAAAGCACGTCCGCCGGTCATTCAAATTCATGCCAACGAGAATGCAGATTCTTGGAACATCTCCATTTCCGACAATGGGATTGGGATTGCCGCCAAACACCACGAGAAAATATTCCAGATCTTCCAACGGTTACACCCGCAGTCGCAGTACGAGGGAACCGGCATTGGCTTGTCACAGTGCCGCCGCATCATGGAGTTGCATAGCGGCACAATATCCGTGGACTCCAAGCCGGAGACCGGGACGACCTTCCACCTGAACTTTCCAAAATGAACGCCGTGCCCCCTCCCATCCACATCCTGCTCATTGATGACAATGCCGCTGACAACTACCTGCATCAAATCGTGTTGGAGAAACATGAGGTCGAGACCTGCGTCACGGTGTGTGAAAGCGCAGAACGTGGACGCCAGGCCATCTCCTCCCTGGACAGTAAGTCGCTCGTTCTTCTCGACATCAACATGCCCTCCGTCACCGGCTGGGAGTTCGTCGCCTCGCTTGACCTCAGCTCCACAGATTTTCAGTCGACCATAATCGTCGTGCTCACGACCTCCATTAATCCTCAGGATCGAGCCCGCGCAGACCAAATTCCAGCGATCAAAGCCTTTTATGAGAAACCACTGTCGGCCGAGGTGCTGACCGAGATTTTTTCAAAGTTTTTTGCCGACAGGCGAGACGATTGAGGCGTCACTGCTGTGATGGCGCCTCCCGCGCGTGACAAAAAACACGTTCTGTTTATGTAGGAAATTTGGTTCGGTACAAATGTTCATAAGCGTTGTTTCTGTTGAAATCTTCACGGGTTGAAAACACGATAGAGAGCGCTATCTTGCCTCATGGAAACAACTTACGCCTTATCCTCTCCCCGGTCATTATTAGTATTGGAAGATAACGATCTCGATTTTGCCTATATTGAAGCAATGCTGCAGCAAAGCTATTCCAGCAGTGGAGTGTCGGCCCCAGAATGCGTTCGGGCAAGCACTTTAGGCGAAGCGGCTTCGTATTTGAGGGAAAAACAACCGGACATCCTCGTCTGTGATCTCACCCTGCCCGACAGCAGCGGGGTCGACACCATCCAACAAGTGTTGGAGCATTGCAGCGCTCCCGTTGTCATTCTGACTGGTGAGGAACTGCGCAATGATCTGGTTGAAATGGCGATCCGCGGGGGCGCTCAGGATATTCTCGAAAAGGGCAAGTTTTCGCGTGAGGATCTTCGTAAGAGTATCGAGTTCGCCATCGAGCGCGATGAACTACGCCAACGTTGCGAGCGTCTTCAGGCCGAGTTGCAGGATCGGCGCCGCCACGAGGCAATCGGTCGGCTCTCCAGTGGCGTCGCCCATGATATCAACAACACCATCATGATCGCCCGTGGCTTTGCCGAATGCATATTGGCCAAACCCGATCCCACCCAAATTGAAAAATCCGTGCGTGAAATCCTGAATGCCTCCGATCGGATCAGGGATCTTGTCCTTCAGTTGTCGATGGTCGGAGGCACGATCAACAAGCAGGTGGAAACATTGGAACTCGGACAACTGGCAAGCGACTTGCGCTCCTTTCTCGCAAATGCCGTGCCGAACGAGATTGAGATCGACGTCCAGCGGAACGGCGAGTCGTGGGTTCTCGCAACACCAACCCAGCTTCATCAAATTATGATGAACCTCGTGCTGAATGCGGCAGATGCCCTGATCGACAAAGGTCGCATTACCATCACCAGCGAGCAACAGGGCGACCAGGTCATTCTCAAGGTCAGCGACGATGGACCTGGCATTCCGGCTGATCTGCTCCCCAACATCACCAGTCCCTTCGTCTCCAGCAAAGCGAATTCAACTCACTCCGGACTCGGACTGTCGATTGTTCAGGGCATCATGCATGACTTGGACGGACAACTCGACGTTCAGAGTTCTCCAGATGGCGTCGCCATCTCCTGTATCTTCAAGGCGGCGGCCTGCCCTCCCGACCGCAAAAACCCACTGGACCGAGACATGCCCGGTTCAGAACCCGAACAAATCACCATCCTGCTGGTGGACGATGAAGACGGGGTTCGAAGCTTTCTTAAAGTCATTCTCGAACTGGACGGCTACCAGATTCTCGAAGCGGAAAATGGCCGACGGGCTAAAGAAATGCTCGATTCAAAGGACCACTCGATCGATCTTGTAATCTCCGACATCATGATGCCCGAAATGGATGGGACCGAACTGGTGAAAAAACTAATGGAACAGGATCGGGACATCCCGGTGATTTTGATCTCCGGGCAGAACGATGGCAAGTTCGGACTGAATGAGATCGGTGCCGAACACATCCCGATTCTTCGAAAGCCATTCAGCCACGAGGATTTGAGCAAGGAAATTGCCAAAACGATCCCGGCCTAGCAGCCCGCCGGCACCACATCGTTTTCGTCCCTTAGCGGATGGCCACATCCACCGGTTCGATCGAGAGGACGCGGGTCAGGACTGCGGGTTCGATCTCGATCAGAAAACCGCGTTTGCCGCCGTTGATGTAGAGGAGCGGAAGGTCGAAAATACTCCGCTCGACATAAACCGGCAACTCTTTGCGCATGCCGAACGGCCCGGTGCCGCCGACCACATAGCCGGTGTGCTTTTGCGCGATCGCGGGTTCGCAGGGCCGAACGCTCTTCACGCCAAGATGCCGCGCCAGATTTTTAGTCGAGACCGAACAGTCGCCATGCATCAGAATGACCAAGGCTTGGTTTTGGTCGGTTTCCATCACCAAGGTTTTCACCACCGCGTGTTCGTCGACGCCGAGTTCGGACGCGCTCAGCTGCGTGCCGCCCTTCTCCACGTAGTTGTACAGACAGGGCCGGAACGCGATCTTGTGCGCGCGCAAAACGCGGACGCCGTTGGTGATGGGATAATCAGACATAGTAGCCGGACGAAAACCTGTCGGGAACGAATGGCGTTCGCAACAGGGAATACAACTGCCCGAGAGATATTTTGTGACGCCCCCGCAGTTTTCTGTATGGTCCTCGCACCTCATGATCCGCCAACATCACCTGAAAAGGGCAAGCGCCCTATCCGTGCTTCTCTTCCTGCTTCCATTGCTCAGCTTTGCGGAAGAGAAGCCGACGCACGCGTGGATGCCCGCGAAACATCGGGCCGTGTTCGACAACTACTGCCTCGACTGCCACGACCGCGACACCCAAAAAGGCAAGCTCAACTTGGAGGATCTACCGCTGCAAATCAGCCGCGATATCCCGACTGCCGAACACTGGCAGAACATTCTCGACGCGATCAATGCCGGCGAGATGCCCCCAGAGAAAAAGACGCAGATTCCGGCGGATGAAAAAGCCGCGTTCCTGTCCGACCTCTCGGTCGGCATGGTCAAGGCGCGCAACATTCTCAGTGACAGCGGCGGTGAAATCACCATCCGCAGACTCAACCGGCGCGAATACCAAAACAGTCTCGAAGCGTTGCTCGGCTTCCGCCCCGATGTCTCGAACCTGCCCGATGACGACGAGACCGGTGGCTTCGACACCGCTGGGGCCTCGCTGTATTTTTCCAGCGACCAGTTCGAACAATTCCGGGCCACCGCAAAACAGGCGCTGAATTTTGCCTTGCCGATTCGCAAGCGGCCCCAACCCAAAACCGTGCGCTTCGAGGGCGAAACCGCCACCAAAGCGGTACGCGAAAAAGCGGACGCCAAGACCATTCAAACGCGTCAGGCCAAGGCCTACTTCGCGCAGCAGGAAAAGCCCGCCAGCGCCTTCGGGTTTCGCGACAAGCAACAAGCCGAAAAACAGTTGGCAAACGCCGAGCATTCGCAGGCGGCTTGGGCGTACTATTTTTCTGACCGTCCGGAAAGCGCCACGGGTTCGGTGCTGCCACCGGGCCGACACAACGGTCCGTGGAAGAACGTGCCGCGGTTCAAACTTTCGTGTCAGTACCCCGGCGGCCGTTACAAGGTGCGGATTCGCGCCGCCAGTTATCCGGACGTGCGGGAGATGGAACGCTACGTGGAGTTCGCGTTCGAAGCGGGCAAAGAGCGGATCGCGAACTTGGACTGGGTCGCGAAAGTGACCGCGCCAATCTCCGAACCCGAAATTATCGAACTGGAGATGGACTATCCCCATGGCCACGCCGCGAACATCCGGCTCCATCAGCGCAACTACGAAGAATTGTACCGGTTCAAAGTGGACATGCAGTGGCGCGCCAAGAACGGCGCCGGTCGTCCGCCCGCTATCTGGGTCGACTACATGGAAGTCGAAGGGCCGTTCTTCGACGACAGCCTCAAGCGCCTGCCGGAGTTGCTGAAACCAATCGAAAAACTCAAGGATCCGCAATACGCCAAAGCACTCATTGACCGATTCGCCACCGTCGCTTTCCGCGGCCATACGCCCGAACCCGCGTACGCGGCCAAGCTGGCCCAGTACTATCAGAAGCTCCGCGATGAGGGGCTGAACCGGCGGCTCGCGACCATCGACTGCCTGGCATTGATCCTCTCCTCGCCCAGCTTTCTCTACCTCAAAGAAGGCGGGTCGGACGCGGAGAAATCCGGTCTACTCAGCGACCGCGAACTGGCAGTCCGGTTGGCGATGTTCCTGTGGAGCGCACCGCCTGACGAGGCGCTTCTTAAAGTCGCCGCTGCCGGACAACTGAACGATCCCGCCATGCTCAGGCAACAGACCGACCGTCTGCTGCGCGATCCGCGCGCCGAATATTTTCTGGCCGGGTTCAGTCACCAGTGGCTGGATATGAAGCGGCTTGATATGTTCGAGTTCAACTCGCTGATCCATCCGAACTTCGATGAAACGGTTCGCCGCAGCGCGCGCCAGGAAGTGGTGCAAACGCTGCGTCATGCCCTGAACGAGCGGCTGTCTCTCAACACCTTATTGAAAGCGGACTTCGTGATGGTGAACGATGTGCTCGGCGAATTCTACGGACTCGAAAAGGTTCGTGGTTCGGCGTTTCGCAAGGTGGCGCTTCCGGCGGATTCTCCGCGCGGCGGCTTCCTCGGCATGGCCGCGGTTCATGTCATGGGTTCGGACGGGCAACGTTCGTCGCCGGTCGAACGCGGGGCCTGGGTGCTGCGTCATCTCCTCCACGATCCGCCGCCGCCGGCCCCGGCCAATGTCCCGATGCTCGAACACGAAGACGCGATCCTGCCGATACGCGACTTGCAAAAACGGCACCAAGAAGAACCGCAATGCGCTCAGTGCCACAAGAAAATCGATCCGATCGGCTACGGTCTGGAAAATTTCACCGCCGCCGGACTTTGGCGCGAGACGGAACGCGTGGCTTTGCCACAAACCGGAAACCTGCGGCGACAGGGCGTTCCCGATTTTCGTACCTTCCCGATTGATCCTTCGGGTCAGTTGCCCCGGGCCGAACGCTTCAAAAACTACTTCGGCATGCGCGATGAAATCGCGACCGGCTACAACGAGGCCTTCGCCCGTAGCTTCGCCGAACACCTGCTCGCCTACGGACTCGGCCGACCCTTCGAAATTTCCGACTACAACCTCGCGACCGATATCACCCGCCAAGCAAAGAAGAACGGCAACGACATTGCCGCGTTCGTCCATGCGCTGGTCCAGTCCAATGCCTTTCAACAAAAATGAGTTCCGCTATGCACTCCAAGCACACCATGCACACCATGCACACTAACCGACGCACTTTTTTGCGCAGCGCCACCAGCTCGTTCGCGCTGCCCTTTCTCGCCTCCGCCGGTTTCAGCCCGTTCACCCGCTTTGCCCGTGGCGCGGCCGCCGCTCCACCCAAGCGGCTCATTTTTCTGGGCACCGGGTTCGGCGTCACCGCCAAGGCCTGGCATCCGGACATTACCGACACCGGCTACGATTACACTCTGCCCGAAAGCCTCAAGCCGCTGGCCAAGCGCAAGAAAGACTTCACCATCTTCCAGAACCTCGAACACAAACACTCCCGCGACGGCCACGCCGGTTCGACGTTCTGGCTGACCGGTGCCGACCGCTTCGCGGTTCCTGGACGCAGCTTCCACAATACTATCTCGGTCGACCAAGTGGCGGCGGCACAACTGGGACAGGAGACTCGCTACAGTTCGTTCAATCTCAACGGCGGACAACTTGCCGGGCATGGACCGGGTTCGATCTCGTGGAACCGCCAAGGCAAACCGATCCCCGGCCTCGCCCATCCGGTCGCGCTCTACCACAAATTGTTCTCGGCCAACGAGGTCCCCTTGGAACAACGCCAGCAGTTGCTTCGCCGCGAACACTCGGCGCTGGATTGCGTCTTGTCCGACATGCGTTCGTTGAAGACCGGCCTGAGTAAAACGGACACCGAGAAAATCGACGAATACGCGGACGCGGTTCGGGATATCGAAGTCCGGCTGAACAAGGAGGAGAAATGGCTGCACATCCCCGCCAAGAAACCAACGCGTCCGGTGAAGGAACCCGCGCCAAGCCTCGAGGGCGTTCCCGAAGTGGCGGTCATGTACGATCTGATGGTCGCCGCGATGCAAGTCGATGCCTGCCGCGTGTTCACTTACCGCCTGCCCGGCGACAGCTTCTGCACCAGCATCGGTTCGTCGTTTTCAGCACACAATCTCAGCCACTACGCCGGCGCGGAAAAGACCGGCGACTCGATCAAGCGCGACCAAGCCCACGCGAAACTACTCGCCGACCTGATCGACAAATTGGAAAACACCCGCAAGATCGATGGTTCCTCCCTTCTCGACCACACCACGATCGTGTTCGGCAGCAACCTCCGAACCAAGCACAGCCTCGACAACTGCCCCACCCTCGTCGCCGGTCGCGGCGCCGGTTTTGTCCACGGTCGACATCTTGTGATGAAGGACGAGAAAACGCCGCTCTGCAACCTCTGGCTTTCCGCCTTGAAAGGCAGCGAGATTGAGACCGAACAGTTCGGCGACTCCACCGGCGTGATCGACGAGTTGTTCCGCGCTTAGGCCGTTTGCTTTTACCGGTCTTCAACGGTGTCCAATAATCGCTGAAAACTTCCGGCTTTGCTGTGCATTCAACCGACTTCAGGGTCGACCTCCTGACTTCGGGGATTTCGCCCGCACCGCTGTCCGTGCGCGGGGTCGGCATGGCCTGG
>Ga0209187_1001084_pt1 | contig 35527 bp, 36 predicted proteins | sample BantaG_FD_187430 | JGI IMG/M metagenome (GOLD analysis project Ga0209187, IMG submission 187430) | Marine algal microbial communities from Bantry Bay, Ireland - BantryBay_4 metaG (SPAdes) (version 2) | ecosystem: Host-associated > Algae > Red algae > Unclassified | place: Bantry Bay, Ireland...
AAATTTTGTAGTGCTTTTTATATACCCTGCTATTGCATAAAATTTCGAGTCCAGAAGCTTATAGAGCAGTATATAAGGCGCCGCACGGAGTTTTTACTGGATTGAGTTTAGTCATACTAAATGAGATCCAGGAAAAATGAGTACGGCGACTTAGATGCTGCTATAGAAGCAGCGAAGCGGTTCTGGGCCGAAATTTTATGCAATAGCAGGGTATAGTAGCCGCTATGATCGCAGGCCCGTCCAATGCAGGATCTACGGACTACGCTATAAAATACAATACATGGGAACTTGTTGCGATCCCCAATCCAACACGATTCGATCAAAACACGCCGGCCAAATTGTTTTTTATGCGGATGCTACCGGTCGCAGAGGGCTCGAGCTACCGGTCGCAGAGGGCTTGAAGCTGCGCCAAGGCGCCAGGGGTTGTATTGGTAGAGACATTCCCGAAGCAAATGGCATCTCTATTGGTGTTGGCCATTTAAATACTGACTATATGCTTGTAGCAGGATGTGGAGATACGTCAGCTGCAGCGCTGGCATCAAATTACCGTGGTCCCAATGGCGATACGGATGGCTGGTTTTTACCATCTCGGGCCGAATTGAATTTACTGGTTCAAGACAGAAACGTTAATGTTGCTCCCGGTTTCTATTGGACGTCATCTGAGATCGGCGCAGGACCTGCCTGGATGCAGTACTTTCCCGTCGGGGGTCAGTTTAGCGAGGAGAAAAGCCGTACGGGCGGTGTGCTTGCTGTTCGGTCTTTTTAAAGCATCAGGGTGTAGAATCTGCCGTGACATCGCGCGCTGAGAATACCATTTTTTCTAATCCATTAATCCGTATCAACAAGTACATCTGTGAAAGTGGAATCTGCTCTAGAAAAACTGCTGATATCTACGTAAAGCAAGGTGTGGTAATGATTAATGGTAAAAAAGCAGCATTGGGTGATAAGGTCTCATATGGCGATAGCGTCACCTTGAATAGCCAGCCTATCGAACCGTTAACCGAGAATGAGGTGGTATTTATTGCCTTGAACAAGCCAATGGGCATTGTTTGTACAGCGGCTATCACAGAAAAAAGAAACATCATTGATTTTGTTGCACACAGTTCCAGGGTTTTTCCAATAGGGCGGCTGGACAAGGATTCTCAAGGACTAATATTTCTGACTAATAAATGCGATTTGGTGAACAAAATTCTGGGTGTAAATAGTCATCATGAGAAGGAATATCGGGTGACCGTAAACAAACCGCTGACCGAAGATTTTATTCACGGTGTAGGCAAAGGTGTTCCCATGCTGGGTGTTATGACGAAAAGCTGTAAGGTCATTAAGGAATCCGGGTACGTTTTCAGAATAATCCTGGTTCAAGGACTAAACCGTCAGATCCGTCGGATGTGTAATCATTATGGCTATTCTGTAAACAAGCTTGAACGCATTCGAATAATGCATATCGGGTTGAATGGGCTAGAAGTAGGTCAGTGGCGTGAGTTTGCTGAAGAGGAACTATCGGCACTACAGCAGATACTTGACAGTTAGTCAAAAGATCACTCCCTATCGCGAGCGATTTTACAGTATGTCGATTTCTTATGATGTAGTAGCTATAGCAGACTAACTCTCTATGTTCTTCAGAAGCTGCCTTTAATGGACATCCGGAACGTCTCCTGATCCCGAAATTGTGGATAATAGGGCGTCTTCAGGTGCTAACTACGTAACATGCGACTCTGCCTTGCAGTAATCCTCTCTCTTCTCTTTGGTTTTTCCACTAGTACCCACGCTCAGGATCAGATTGAGGCTACCCCCGTCGCCCAGGATGAGTCTACCCTGCAGTCAACTCGGCTGGAAGAACTGGCCCGCCTGCTGGAAAGAAAAATAGTCGAGCGAGATGAGCTGAAAAAACAACTGAGCGGCGCAGATGAAAATTCGTTCACACAGGAAAGAAATACCTTATCAAATCTGACTCGGGACATTACTCGGTTAAATTCAACATTTGAATCAATCGCGCTAGGGAGTACTGATACCAGTCTACTAAATCCTGTTCAGGATGAAGACACTGATTGGCGACAGGATCTGATCGATATTCTCAATCCTCTCGTTGAATCACTCAAGTCTGTAACGGAACGCCCGCGTCAACTGGCAGACTTGCGAGAAACTATTTTTCTCACTAAAGAAAAAATAAAGATCGCAAGTGAAGCTTTGGCGCAACTTCAGGGCATCTCGATGGATGCTCTGGACGAGAACGCAACCTCGCGTGTAACCAATCTGGTCACTAAATGGCAAGATGAAACCGAACAACTGGAACAGGAACTTCTGATCAGTGACTCTAAGCTTCAGCGGCTGGTTGCTGACCAGGAATCGTTTTTTGAAGGTGTCTGGCCTGCAACTCGTGATTTCATACTAGGACGTGGACTAACGTTGATCATTGCATTAGCCGCAGCGGCTATTGCGTGGAGTCTGATGCGAGTCCTTTGGTGGTTCTATACAACGCGATTTACTAATAAAGAGCTGCGACGTAACAAAACATGGTTTCGACTACTGGAATACAGCTACTATTTGCTGAATGCCATAGTTACGTTTTTTGTTGTACTTACCGTTTTATACGTCCGTGAAGATTTGTTGCTGATAGCGCTGTCATTGCTCCTGATCTTCGGTGCAGTGCTAAGTTTCCGGCAATTTCTGCCACGCTACATTCGGGAGGTACGTTTACTACTGAATCTGGGGTCGGTGAGAGAGGATGAACGCGTCATTTACAATGGCTTGCCCTGGCAGGTCATGTCGTTGAACTTGCACTCTGTGTTACGTAATCCCGCGCTTGATGGCGTTCTTCGGCTACCTCTTGATCGGGTATCTGATCTGGTCTCCAGACCTGTAAAAAATAATCTCTGGTTCCCTAGTAAACGGCGTGACTATGTCATTTTGCCCGATGGAATTCTAGGCCAGATTAAGCACCAGACACCTGATCTTGTCGAGATATCGATACGCGGAGGGATGTCGATGACCTATAACACATCTGATTTTTATTCGATAAACCTTATAAACCTCTCCCGTGATGAAACCTTTGGTGTGTCGGTAACGTTTGGTTTTGACTACGAGTTGCAAGCTATCAGCCTGACCGAGATACCCAAAGCACTTGAAGCGCAAGTACAATCAGTGTTTGCCGATGCAGGGTATCAAGAACACTTGAAATCCTTGCTTATTGAGCTCTCAACTGCGAATACATCATCACTGGACTTTATATTGTTTGTAACCATGAGTAGTAAAGTTGCTGGTGACTTTTACAAGCTACAAAGACTTCTTCAGCAATCTTGCGTGGCTGTGTCAAATGACAAAGGCTGGACGATACCGTTTCCCCAGCTTACCGTACATCAGTCGCCTGTCATTGAGAAAACCGAGAAAGATCCGTTGGTGTAACAACGTTATATTTTTTTGGCACCTTCAGCAGCCTTCAGCTCTGCGCGCACAATCAGACAAAGTCCAATGAAAACGATCACCATACCAGTAAGGGGAATAGTGCCGGGACGTTCGCCTATCACTACCATGGCCAGCACCACCGCAGCAATGGGTTCAGCTAACGCCAGTGCAACGCCCGTAGCACTTGAAACAAACCGTATTCCCTTGCTGAATAGTAAATAGGCAATGCCTGTAGCAATAACACCTAGCCAGAGTACAACTGCAAGATCAGAAGAGTTGAAAACGGGTGTCCCTGCCAAAAAGAAAGCTGCCGGAGCAGCAAAGATCGCAGCACAAGAGAAAACCCATGCGGTAGACACAGTAGCTGATACCCTGTAAACCAGTTCTTTGGTGAGCAGTGCATACGCGGCATAGGAAAGACCACTTAACAAGCACAGGCCGATGCCAATGACGGAGCTGGTTATTGCTATGTCAAACGATGCATACGTGGTGATAAGCAATCCCGATAGTGCGATAGACACAGCTACCCACCATGATGTCGTTGGCAATTCACGGAACCAGACGGCCTGCAGGATGCCTGCCCATAATGGCGAGGTACCCAGCGCAACGGCGGTGCCTATACCGACACTAGTGGCGCGTACTCCCGCAAAGAATGTCAAATTGTATGTGGCCATGGATAGTGCTGCCGACAGGATCAACGGCCATGGCATCGTCTTCAATCGCTCTTTAGTGCATGCACTGTAATCTGTCAGTAAAATCCAGGATAAAAAAAATACGCCAGATACCAGCAGACGACTTGCACCAACCCAGTACGAGGACAATGCGAGCGGCGCAAATGATTGAGCTGTGCCGGTTGTACCCCACAACACGGCAGCACCCAAGATTAACGCTATGCCACCTGTATGCTGATTTTTCATGCGGGTATTATGCGCTGCTTGATACATGTCTGAATACCCCTTATCTCAAGGACTGCTCTTTTCTAAGCCATTGAAAAACATCGGTCCAGGTGTCTGTAGAAATTTTCTGCGTCCAGTCGTTATGCCCTGCGTTTTCGAGAACGATCAAGCGTTTGGAGCCTTGCAGATTTTCATACAGATCTATACCCAGCGGCGCCGGAATGATGTTGTCTGCGTCTGCAACAATCACGAGCTTTGGACCGTCAAAATTAGACAGTGATTGAATACTGTCGTACTCGCTAGAGAGTAGCCTTTGCACGGGAAGAAACGGATAGTGGTGTTCTGCCACGTCCAGCAATCGATTCCAGGGTGTAATGAGTACAACTCCCTGAACCATGGTGGGCATGCGCCCGGCTACAGCCGCCGCCACACCTGCACCCAATGATTCACCAAATACCCAGATTGGCTGACCGTACAGTTCATGCGCAACTGCAACAGTGTTTAGCGCATCATCGACAATCACAGACTCGTTCGGTTTTCCAGAGCGAGGGCCGTAACCTGGATATTCTGCAAGGATGACACGCATGCCAAGCGCTGTTAGCTGTTGGGCGTAGTAGCTACGATGGCCTGCGTGGCCAGCATTGCCATGAAAAACGATAGCAGTACCTGAATCGGGAATACCTGTAACAGCAGCTGCAAAAAGACCGAGTATCTCTTTTGCTGAAGAGTGTTCTGGGGTGTTCGATTGCGCTCTGGTCTCAGTGTCTGCTCGCTGCAACTCACCGGGCCATAGCTCAAGTCCGTCCGGTGCGTAGTTGTCTGCACCTGCTTTTACAGGGTGATATAGCAGCTTATTCTGGAATACATACAGAGCAATAACAAAGGCTGCCAAAATTAGAAGGGGAACCGCGAGAGCGGCTCCCACTTTATAGATATACACCATCAGATTGATTAAGAATATCCAGTCATTTTATCCGGATAACTATTTAACAGATATACCTGCTATGCAGACTCATTGAGTAACAACCGTAAATTCTGACGAAGCTGCGCTGCAAGATCAGGGTCTATAAGCTCACCTTTATCGGTATCAAAAGTTTCTGAAAAACGTCCAACGGATAAACTGCCACGAAGGTCAGCTCCGAAGAAGCCTGCTGAGCCCTTAGCCAAGCCGAGCACACTGGCGCCTCCACCAGGACCTGGTGCTGCTGACATGATTACCATGGGTTTATCCTGAAACACTTTTTTATCTATGCGTGAACACCAGTCAAAAATATTCTTGAATGCTGCCGTGTACACGCCGTTGTGTTCGGCATAGGAAATCAGCAAGGCATCGGCCTGACCAAGCGTATTAAAGAACGCCTGGGCGGCCTCGGGAATACCATTCGCGGCTTCCCTGTCAGCGCTGTAGATAGGCATCTCGAAGTTATTGAGATCAAGAATTTCAATCTCAGCCCCAGTCATTATCTCGCTCTTGAAAACATGGGCGGCATGTGTGACCAATTGTTTGTTAATGGATGACTGACTGTTACTTGCGCCAAAGGCAGTTATTCTGGGGGAGCTAGACATAGTTGGCTTAGTATTTGTTGATTTTGGGCATGGGATAGATTTGGAAGGCCGATAGGTGTTTTCAAGCGAGCAACACTCCGGATTCCAAACCTAGAATCTGTTCCAGTTCTGCCAATAGCTTGCGTTCTTCTGTCGATACGCGTTCTCCACCGAAGCCTAATATGCTTCCTTCCTTGGCAGCTTCTGCAACTGCGCGTGCAACGTTTAGCGTCCACTGGCGGTAGGCTTTTGATTCGCCGTCGTCACAATGTTCGTCTACAAGTGCAATCGCTGCTTTGCAGTCATCTAATGCAACACGTTGCAGATCTCCCCGGTCGGTGATTTCAGCAGCTTCGAATCGGGCTTTTGCACGCTCTTTGTAGTCACTGATTGTCTCCTTGGCTTCCTCCCAGTTGGCCGCTTTTTGCATCAGCTCGTTAATAAGCTCGCTGTCAGGAAATTCCTGCTTTGCCTGAGCGCTGGCTCGCATGGCAGCGCTCATTTCCTTGACAGTGCCTACAATACCGCTGGGAGCTGCGTTGCTCATGGCTGCGCCGATCATGCCGGGCATAGCGCCTAGCAGAAACCACTGATCTTCATTAAACAGAGTCTTTAAAATCATGGTGATTCGATTTTCGAAGTTGGAATTGGCAAAAGACTATCACTGTTGAGCCGGCTGTTGAGCCAGCTGCTGAGCCGATATATTTTACATCCGGCGTGTGCTGAGCGAGTTACCAACGTAATTTTACCCATAATCCGTCCACAGCCTCAAGAGAGTCGATATTAGATGAACTATCAGCGCTCCTTCTGTGGCGCCTGGATTACACTAACCGCCCCTACTATTTGCTATTACCCTGGATAGATAACCCTATGAGTCTTGAAATATCCAACTCCTCGCTCTGGAAAACTGATGCCTACATAAACGGTCAGTGGTGTGCAGCTGATGACAACACGACTCTGGATGTGGACAACCCTGTTAACGGTGATGTCCTGGCCAAAGTAGCTAACTGCGGCACTGCAGAAACAAAACGAGCCATTGAGGCGGCAGAGGCGGCTTTTATTGTCTGGCGTAAAACATCGGTGAACGAGCGTTCGAAGCTATTGCGTAAGTGGCACGACTTGATGCTCGAAAATCAGGAGGATCTGGCACGCATACTGACCGCTGAGCAAGGTAAGCCGCTGGCCGAGTCGCGTGGTGAAATTGGTTACGGAGCAAGTTATATCGAGTGGTTTGCCGAAGAGGGAAAACGTGTATATGGCGATGTCATACCAGCACCTGATGGTGACAAGCGTGTCGTTTGTATTCGACAGCCAGTAGGCGTTGTGGCCTGCATAACGCCATGGAATTTTCCGAATGCCATGTTGGCGCGCAAGATTGCTCCGGCATTGGCTGCAGGCTGCACGGTCGTGTGCAAGCCGGCAAACGCTACCCCTTTGTCAGCCTACGCAATGATCGCGTTAGCAGAGCAGGCCGGAATACCCCAGGGCGTGGTCAATATCGTGACTGGCATAACATCGGATATTGGTGCCGAGATGACCCGTCATCCCGCAGTGCGAAAACTTACATTCACAGGATCAACTGAAGTGGGCAAATATTTAATGGAAGAATGCTCCAGAACAGTAAAGCGGACATCAATGGAGCTTGGGGGAAATGCACCGTTCATCGTGTTTGATGATGCTGATCTGGATGCTGCTATCGACGGCGCCATGATCTGCAAGTATCGCAATGCCGGTCAGACCTGTGTCTGTGCAAATCGTTTGCTGATTCAGGATGGTATATATGACGAATTTGCCAAACGATTGGTGGAGCGTGTTGAATCCTTGAAGATGGGCGATGGCATGGAGGACTCGACTAGCGTAGGGCCGTTGATTACTGAAAAGGCTGCCAAAGACGTTACAGGTTTTGTTGACGATGCAGTCAGCGAAGGTGCGACGGTATTGACAGGCGGGCAGCCTTCAGATTCTGGCTCGCATTTTGTTGAGCCTACAGTATTGTCAAATGTCACTCCGCAAATGCGCGTGTTCAAAGAAGAGATATTCGGGCCAGTAGCGCCATTGTTTCGATTCCATAGCGAAGAAGAGGCTATTGCCATGGCTAACGATACCGAGTTTGGATTGGCCAGCTATTTCTACTCACGCGATATCGGCCGTGTGTGGCGCGTTGCTGAAGCCCTGGAATATGGCATCGTGGGAATAAACGAAGGCATTATCAGTAATGCCATGGCACCGTTTGGTGGTGTCAAGGAATCGGGACAGGGACGCGAGGGTTCCAAGTACGGTTTAGATGACTACACAGAAATTAAATACATGTGCATGGGGGGGATTGATCAATAATTACGCCTGATGCGCCATTTTGAATACGCCATTCAGGAGCGAAATTAGTAGGTTCCAGTCTCTGAACTGGCTTAATCTGCGATGCTGATTACATGTTGAATAACGTGTAATCAGCAAAAAACCACAAGAATTATTCTTTGGAGGAATTAATCTGGACCATTTCTGACCGTAAACTTATCACCACTTATGAAGAGTTACAGAAATGTCTTTTATTAAATCACTATCCCAAAGTATCTATCAATCCATGGAAAAACGCGCGGCAGTGCGTATCTACGATCACCTGCAGTACGTCGACGCAACGACGTTATCTCAGGCAGGAATCTCGCGGGAGCTTCTCAGTCAAGGCCCTTCAGCTTATCCATGGCGCCTGGAAAATACGAAAACGAGTGCAGAGGTCGTTAGTATTTCACGCATGAATGAGCCAGCGATCAGGCAAGGCATTACCGAGCTGAAAGCATGTTCTGATGCTGAACTGCACGATCTAGGTATATCTCGCGGAGAAATCGCTCACGTCGTGCGCTATGGACGTCATGGGATGGAGGATTTTGTTCAGGATCAGGATCGCCGAGTAGCTTAACACCAGGGTTAAGCTCGAACCTGGTAACAAGCTCGGGTCAAATGCCCGAGCTTGTTATTCAGTCAATGTTGCATACTCGCTGGTCTCGCGGAGTAATCAGGGAACCTGCTGATCTATTGATAGTTCAACGTCTTCCATATCAGCAGGGCTGATATCCAGGGCTTCACTAAACCAGTCGCCGCTTTGCGCTATTGCATTGCCCGTGGTGGATACACGAGCACCAATGGTGACTGATGGAAAGGCCGACAGGTTCATGTCTGGAATCATTGCCATGGAATTGTCCAGGGTAACGGAGGCAGGTAAGTCGTTTACACTTATTTTGCTAACCGCCAACGGCATTGGTGGACCATCGGTGGCGATAGCGTAGACGAAAACCACCTGGTCGTCTGTGGATGCAGAACGTGCAAGCTCTGATATGTTTACATTCACTGAAATCGAAACATTGTCGCTCGCTGAAGTTTCAGTTGTCGGGCTTGATTCAACAGGCTGTGAAGCTTGTTCAGCGGGGGATGTACCAGACAGGGCTTCGACAGAACGGATGCGCATTTGCTCGATAGTTGCCAGGGCTTCTGCGTTACCTTGCGCCTGATCTGCCAGGCGATCAAAGCCTTCCAGGGCGGACTCATGTTCGCCCACCTGTTGTCGCGCGATAGAAAGTAACCACAACGCATGCTCGTTGTCCGGATCCATCTCGTTAGCCCTGCTAATGTATTCCAGCGGCTCACCTGACAGATCGCCTTGCTGGGCCATGGCAATAGATTCTGCAAGCTGCGCAAGGGTAGGAACATCGTTTTCATCCAAAGCAAGGGCTTTTTCAAATGCGCTGCGTGCTTTGCCGAAATCGCCGACCGACAGATAGCTTCGCCCCAGCAAACGCCAGCCTTCGATGTCGTCGGGTTGCTGGTTAAGGCGCTCCTCCATTTGCGGCAGCAGCTCTTCAAGTGCCGGTGGGTTCTGGCCTTCGGCAGTAGTGGCGGCCACGGATGCTGGCGCAACGCGAGATTGAGTAATGGCGGCAGGATTTCCCAGGTGCAGATACAGGGCGCCTGCGGCTATTGGTACAAAAACGCAGACCAGAACAGCAGCCGTAATCTGTCCACCCTTACGCTTCGAACTATGGCCATCTGACTGCAGATCTGCTGCCAGATCGTAATCCAGTTGCTCGCGTTCATAATCGAAAGTAGCTTGATCAATGGCTTCATCGGCGAGCGCCTTATCAAGCGTTCGCCGCCGCTCGCGTGCCAGGGTAACGTTTACGGCTTCCTGATCGGTGGAGGAGCCGGAGGCACGAAACAGTCCCTGCAGTAACCAGCCAAGCGAGAGCAGTACGAGCAGTGTTGCGAAGATAAAAAATAGTGTCATGCCCTAGTATACGAGGCCAGTGCTAAAACATGGTGTAAGTGCGCATTGCTCAATGCGCGAATCATAGTGGAACTTCTTCCAGCTCGATAAGCGTGCCATGGAAGTCGCCGGGATGCATGAAAATCACAGGGTTACCGTGAGCGCCGATTTTTGCCGTTCCATCACCGAGAATCCGCGCACCTTTCGCAGTGAGCTCATCCCGAGCTGCCGAAATGTCGCTAACCTCAAGGCAAATATGATGCATACCGCCACCGCGATGTTTTTCCAGGAAGCGGCTGACAGGTGAGCCGTCACCCAGGGGTTCAAGTAGTTCGATTCGGGTGTTGGGTAAATCAATAAAAACAACCGTAACGCCATGTTCTGGCAATACTTGACGCTCGGATAACGATGCGCCAAGCATGTGCTTCCAGCTATGGCAGGCCTTGTCCAGATCATCGACCACAAGCGCAACGTGGTTGAGTCTGCCAAGTGCTGACGGTGTGCCTGTTGCATTCATGATTCAAATTCCATGATGACATCGTCAACGGCCAGACTTTCACCCGCCGTGGCCACGATAGAAGAGACTGTGCCAGCGATACTGGCGCTCAGCGTGTTCTCCATTTTCATGGCTTCGATGATAGCCAGATCCTGACCTGCTGCCACCGTGTCGCCCTCGCTGACCAGTACCTTCATTAGCAAGCCTGGCATCGGCGATAACAATAGTTTTGAAAGATCACGCGTAGCTTTTACGGGCATGTGATGAATGAGCGCTGCCACGTGCGGGTCCACTACTCTGAAGTAACGAACCGAACCTCCCTGACTCAGACGCCACTGATTTCCGGCGCGTTCAGTGCTGACTCTGACTTCTATGCCATCTATGAAGCCATGAAACAGCCAGTCGCCGGGAGCCCAATTGGTTTCTACGCCAGTCAGTTTGTTCATCTCGACATTGGTCTGGGTATCATTTTCCAGTACGCACAAGTGTTCCCCTAAATCATCATCCTCCTGTTGATCAGAGACGACAGCCATGACCGATGAGGTCGCAAGAGCAGGTGCATTGACCACTTGTCTGTCGCGTAGTCGTGATCGCCATTCAATCCAGGCAGCCACCATGGGCAGGATTTCCAGTGCTTCGCTTTCAAACACCGTACTGTCAAATCCATCGGGGAAATGATCCTCGATGAAGCGGGTTGTAAGATCGCCTGATTGCAGGGATGGATGTGCGAATAACGCTGATAGAAAAGGCAAATTACTTTGCACACCTTTGATCCGATACGAATCTATGGCTGCCTGCATATGCTCGATGGCTTCCATGCGTGTGGGTGCCCAAGTCACCAATTTGGCTATCATGGGATCATAGAACATGGAAATTTCACCACCAGCGTCAATACCGGTATCAACTCGTGTGTAAGCACCATTATCAGCCGTCAGAGTTTCTGGCGGTGCGTAATGTGTAATTCGCCCGGTGGAGGGCAGGAAGCCGCGATCGGCATCCTCGGCATAGACACGTGCCTCGAATGACCAACCATTAATCTTGACATCATCCTGATTCAGGGAAAGTTTCTGACCATCGGCAACGTTGATCATGAGTTCAACAAGATCAACTCCTGTAATGCATTCAGTGACCGGATGCTCCACTTGCAGACGTGTGTTCATCTCCAGAAAATAAAAATTCTCCCTGGCATCCACAATGAATTCGACCGTGCCCGCCGATTGATAGTCCACCGCCATGGCCAATGCCACTGCCTGTTCACCCATCGATTTTCGCGTAGCTTCACTGATAAACGAGGAGGGCGCCTCTTCAATGACCTTTTGATGGCGTCGCTGGATTGAGCACTCGCGCTCTCCCAGATACACGCAATTACCGTGAGCATCAGCGATGAGCTGTATTTCGATATGTCGAGGCTGCTCGATAAATTTTTCGACAAACACCCGGTCATCGCCGAATGCATTACGCGCCTCGTTTTGCGCAGCAATGAAGCCATCGCGAACATCGTTCATTGTCTCGGCAACACGCATACCTTTGCCGCCGCCGCCAGCAGATGCCTTGAGCATGACAGGGCAACCAATTTTCTCGGCAACAGCATAGGCCTCGTCTGCATCTGCCATGGCATCGGGGCTTCCTGGTACGGTATTGACGCCCGAAAGATCTGCAAGTTTTTTGGATTCAATCTTGTCACCCATAACCTCTATGGCACGAATGCCAGGGCCGATGAACACGATGCCTGCGTCGGCAAGTGCACTGGCAAATTTTGAGTTTTCCGATAGAAATCCGAAACCGGGGTGAACCGCATCTGCCCCCGTCTGTTTTACAGCATCGATAATATTATCGATGCGCAGATAGCTCTCACTAGAGGCATTGCCACCAATATGTACGGCCTCATCAGCCTGGCGTACATGCAGCGCCTGTGCATCTGCATCGGAATACACGGCAACGGTTGCGATGCCCAGGCGACGCGCTGTGCGTATCACTCGGCAGGCAATCTCACCGCGATTGGCAATAAGTATTTTTTTAATCATGGTGATATCGCAGTTAAAGCGGAATGTTGTCGTGTTTTTTCCACGGATTTTCCAGCTGCTTGCTGCGCAGCATATCCAGGTCACGACAGATGTGGGCACGGGTGCTCTGCGGACGAATAACATCGTCAATAAATCCAAGGCTACCGGCAACAAATGGGTTGGCAAACTTCTCGCGATACTCTTCGGTGCGCGCAGCTATGCGTTCCGGATCGTCGCGATCTGCACGAAAAATTATTTCAACGGCACCCTTGGGACCCATGACGGCAATTTCTGCCGATGGATAGGCGTAGTTGATATCACCTCGCAAGTGCTTGGACGCCATGACATCGTAAGCACCTCCATAGGCCTTGCGAGTGATGATCGTTATCTTGGGCACGGTGGCTTCACCGTAGGCAAACAATAGTTTTGCACCGTGTTTGATGATGCCGCCGTATTCCTGTGCGGTGCCGGGCAAGAAGCCGGGCACATCCACGAAGGTCACAATAGGGATCGAAAATGCATCGCAAAAGCGCACGAATCTGGCAGCCTTGCGACTCGCATTGATATCCAGGCAGCCGGCCAATATCATTGGCTGATTGGCGACAAAGCCAACCGTGTCCCCATTCATTCGGCCAAAGCCGATAACAATGTTAGCCGCAAATTCTGCCTGAATTTCAAAGAAGTCTTCCTCATCACAGACTCGCGTAACCAGCTCGCGGATATCGTAGGGCAGATTGGCGTTGTCGGGAATCAGTGTATCCAGTGCCGGTATCTGGCGAGCAGCGTCATCCATGGTTTGACGTCGAGGGGCAGCTTCCTTGTTACTGGCTGGCAGAAAATGCATAAACCTGCGCACTTGCATTAAGGTTTCAATGTCATTGTCGTAGGCACCGTCGGCTACGCTACTCTTGGTGGTGTGCGTACCGGCACCGCCTAACTCCTCTTGTGTTACTTCCTCGTGGGTCACAGTCTTCACCACCTCCGGGCCGGTCACAAACATGTAGGAGGTATCGCGCACCATAAAGATAAAGTCGGTCATAGCGGGTGAGTACACAGCGCCCCCGGCACATGGTCCCATTACCAGAGAAATTTGTGGCACCACGCCCGAGGCTAATACATTTTTCTGAAAGACATCTGCATAACCCCCCAGCGAGGCAACACCCTCCTGGATACGTGCACCACCCGAGTCATTGATACCGATTACCGGTGCCTGTACCTTCATGGCATGGTCCATCAGCTTGCAGATCTTTCGCGCATGAGCTGCTGACAATGAACCGCCCAGTACGGTGAAATCCTGACTGAAAGCAAACATGAGGCGGCCATCAATCCGCCCATACCCGATCACGACGCCGTCACCGGGGATGCGGTTGTCCTGCATTCCAAAATCGTGACAATCGTGTTCGACAAACATGTCCCATTCACGAAAAGTGTGAGGGTCAAATAGCACGGCAAGGCGCTCGCGTGCTGTCAGCTTGCCTTTGGCATGTTGCGCCTCAACTCTGCGTGGACCTCCACCTGCCAGCGCAGCAACGCGCTTGTCGTTAAGTCGGTCGTGAATGGTGTTCATCGGTTATCCTGTGCAAAACCAAGTGTTCGCAAGCTTTGAGTAATGTCGTCCAGCACGCTTGGGTCTTCTATGGTAGCTGGCATATTCCACTGAGTGCTATCGGCTATAGAGCGTAAGGTGCCGCGCAGAATTTTTCCGGAGCGCGTTTTTGGCAGTTTATCGACGATAGCAACGGACTTGAATGCAGCAACGGGCCCTATGTCGTCACGTACTTTTTGTATAAGCTCGCTAACGATTTGCTCGTGTGGTTTTGCACAACCACTGTTAATGATAACCAGCCCGACGGGTAGTTGTCCTTTGAGTGGGTCATGAGCTCCCATGACAGCACACTCGGCAACATCAGGATGATTGGCTAAAACCTCTTCAATAGCGCCTGTTGATAACCGATGGCCTGCAACATTGATGACGTCATCGGTACGGGCCATGACAAAGACATAACCATCCTCATTGATAAAGCCTGCGTCACCGGTTTCGTAAAAACCCGGGAAGCGTTCAAAATAGGCGGATACGTAGCGCTCTTTCGCGTTCCACAATGTGGAGAACGTGCCGGGCGGTAAGGGAAGCTTCACAACAATGGAACCGATCTCGCCCTGTGGCAACAAGGCGCCTGCCTCGTCCAGCACTTGCACATCGTAGCCAGGTACGGCAACAGAAGGTGAGCCCGCGACAATCGGCATAGGCTCAATACCCTGGCAGTTCGCGCAAATCGAATAGCCGGTTTCAGTTTGCCACCAATGATCGATCACTGGCACGTTCAGATGATCTTGTGCCCAGGTCAAGGTATCAGGGTCGCAGCGTTCACCGGCCAGATAAAGTGATTGCAGTGATGAGGTGTCATAGTCCTTTAAGAGTTTGCCTGCAGGATCTTCGCGCTTGATACCACGAAATGCCGTGGGAGCGGTAAATAGCACCTTCACTTTATGGTCCTGAATAACGCGCCAGAAAGCTCCGGCATCTGGCGTGCCCACGGGCTTGCCTTCATACATGATTGTTGTGCAGCCGTGAAACAGTGGTCCATAAACAATATAAGAATGTCCCACCACCCAGCCAATATCTGATGCTGCCCAGAACACATCTCCCGGATCAACGTTGTATACCGCAGACATACTCCATTTGAGTGCGGTCACACAGCCACCGGTGTCGCGCACTACGCCTTTGGGAGAGCCTGTTGTGCCAGAGGTATAGAGGATGTACATCGGATCGGTGCTGGCCAGTGGCACGGCGGGGTGTGGATCACTCACTGACATGAGTTCATTCCAGTCATGGTCACGTCCCGCGGTTAGATTGCAGGGGTGCTGTTTGCGTTGAAAAACAATGCAGTTTGCAACGCTTGCCGTGGCTATATTGATGGCTTCATCAACCAAGGGTTTGTATTCAACGATACGTGAAGGCTCGATGCCGCAAGAGGCTGCAACAATAATCCTGGGTTCGCAATCATCAATTCGCACCGCCAGCTCTTTCGCGGCAAAGCCACCGAAAACAACCGTGTGCACCGCGCCAAGACGTACCGTTGCCAACATGGCGATTGTGGCTTCGGGGATCATCGGCATGTAGATAAGTACGCGGTCGCCTTTGGTAATGCCCTTCGCCGCCAATGCACCGGCAAATTTTTCGACCGCTGTGAGCAGCTCACTGTAGGTGTATCGGGTTTGGGTGTCGGTAACCGGACTGTCGTGAATCAAGGCCAATTGATTGCCACGGCCGTTTTCAACCTGATAGTCGAGGGCGTTGTAACTGGCATTGACAAGACCATCACCAAACCAGCGGTCGAATGGTGCATCGGACGTGTCGACGCCTTGCGAGGGTGGTTTGAACCAGTGGACATCACTCGCAGCTTTGAGCCAATAGCCGGAAGGGTCATCAAGTGATTCTTGATGTTGTCGCTGGTATTCGGACATGGGAAGGCAAGCTCCTTGGGATCAGTGGGGGTATTTCCTGGGTCTACTGACCTGATTATAAGTCTACTTGCTTGCACAACGTTGTCTGAACAGCCAAAAACCTTCGCGAAGGATGTTGTTACGATGCAAATGGCAGATGAGCAGCGCGTTTTGCTCAGACAGGCTCTAAAGCCTTCTCCCTTTGGGCGGACCGGAGCGCGCGCCTCTTCGTTGTTACCTTTTCTCGACGTATGCCCCCATGGTTGGCAAAATACGAGCCTTCAATAGGCCGCCTGGTCAGGAGAGTGCACCGGTCCGCTAAATCCTGAAACCTGATATTGACGAAGTACTAGTCTTTTTCAAGCTCGCTTTGCAACTTGAGCACGTTATTGCCGTCGTCCACTTTCACGTAACAGGCAGGGTCGTCTTCGCTACCATCCCTTGTGACTTCATTGCCATCAATTTTCCGGGTGGTTTTTTCTGTAAACATGGATTGAATCGTTCCATGGCCGTAGCCCTTGCCCCATGCCCATTTAACTGAATCACCTTCCTTCATACAAGTTTCCTCTCTATTTTTTCGATTTGATAGTTCCTGCCGTTTCTGTAGCCGAGAAGCTGCAGGCCCGGTATACGCCATTCAGGAGCATTAAAAGTACAATAAAAAATCCGGCACTTCCACCATATTCGTTAACGCTTATACCGTCGTTAGCAGGACCGACAGGGCGATCAACGACAGGGCGATCAACGACAGGACTATCAACGAACTGATTATCCCTCGACTCAAGAGGCAGGGCGCGCAGGTTTCGAAAATCCCGAGCGTTCACTTGATCCAGAATTTGATCATCATGCGCATCGACGAGAATAATTTGCAGTTCATAAAGCCCCGGGTCGTAGTTTTCGACAAGATCAATCTCTATACGGTATTCGTCGGAGAAATTATTGTCGTAAATATCAAAACGTCTTGTGGTGTGAAAGAGCTCCACCTCATTAAATTCGTTGATGATATCGATGATTAAATAGACCTCGTACCGCCCATAGCTGGAATCTGCGTCGACAGTAAGGCTCAAGCCGGAGAAATACCCGTCACCGTCGACGTCGTCATATAAAAGCGCACCAATATCATTAATCCAGGCATCATCGTTCAGGTAGGGATCGTGTCGCTCTGTCGGTGAGATGGCGGTTGATACCTCTGCAGACGTTGCGTTACCTGCCAGTGACAACAAGCCGACGGCAAATAACAATGTTCTTGTTCGTGCGAATCCTTGAGTTAATAACATGACAATTCCTCTCTGTGTCAAAATTATAGTGTGCCTCCGTAGCGTAAAGCCGAAGAGCTGAACCCGGACTTAATATCTGTTTATGCAGTTTAGTGTGTCCCGTTCCAGACTTATTAAGCTTGCAAACTACCGTGTGGCGCGGCGGCTCGTAACGGCTACCTCTGGTGAGTAGACGTTGACAGCGCGGGTACATAGGGAGACAATCAATAGTGGTGGTCCCAAAAACGATCAGGAAGTGGTGTCATCCGGCGAAATCCGGTGAGCCGAAGCCTGGCGATCAAGCACATCCCGCAAGGATATAAGAAATGGCGAAAGGGCAGTCCCTTCAGGAACCTTTCCTGAACACCCTACGTAAAGAGCGCATTCCGGTCTCTATCTATCTGGTTAATGGAATCAAGCTTCAGGGCCAGATTGAATCATTTGATCAGTTCGTGGTGTTGCTCAAGAATACGGTCAATCAGATGGTTTATAAACACGCCATTTCCACTGTGGTCCCCAGTCGACCTGTGAAAGTGGCATTGCCTGGTGACGAAGACGCTGCAGATTAGATCAGTGCCGTCCATGCAGCTTGCTTCCAATCGGTGCCACCTGGCCAACCAGTTGCCAGTTTGTTGCAGGAGAGCGTCCCAGCTTGTTTGATCGTCCTGATAGCGGTAACAGTGCGTTGCTGGTACACATTGATATTAGCCATTGGCGCCAGCCGGTAAATGGGGGCGTCTCTCAGACTCAACCGTTTGCGCCGAAGGGCAATGCCACATTTGATACAGAAGACGATCGCACTGAGTTTGTCGAACTGGCGCGTTCAGCTGGCTTGACGGTGCTGGACACCATCGTCGGAAGCATCAGCAAGCCATCTGCAAGGCATTTTATCGGCTCAGGGAAGATCGAAGAGATTCGACTCGCACTTGCAGAGCACGAAGCTGATGTCGTGCTGTTTGGGCAAACTTTGTCGCCCAGTCAGGAACGCAATCTGGAACGCGAGCTGAGTGTGCGTGTTTTGGACAGAAACAGTCTGATCCTTGATATCTTTGCGCAACGTGCGCGCACCTTCGAGGGCAAATTGCAGGTAGAGCTTGCACAGCTGGTTCACCTCTCCACCCGACTTGTGCGCGGCTGGACTCACCTTGAGCGGCAGAAAGGTGGAATCGGTTTACGAGGGCCTGGTGAGACCCAGTTAGAGACCGACAGACGGCTGCTTAACGAACGAGTAAGAGTATTAAAAAAGCGTCTGGCAAAAGTTCGTCGGCAACGTGAGCAGGGGCGTAGTCAACGAGGTAAGTCCGGTATTGCAACGGTTGCCCTTGTGGGTTACACGAACGCTGGAAAGTCCACGCTGTTCAACAGGATGACAGAGGAGACTGTTTACGCTGCAGACCAGCTTTTCGCAACGCTGGATCCAACGCTGAGGCGACTGGATCTGGATGGTGGAGTGTCGGCTGTACTTGCCGACACCGTCGGATTCATTCGCGATTTGCCCCACGAATTAGTCGATGCTTTTCGTTCTACGTTAACTGAGACTCTTGAAGCTGATCTTTTACTACATATAGTTGATGATAATGACAGCGAGCGTGAGCAACGCCGCGACGAAGTCGACAAGGTACTTGCCGGCATTGGCGCTCAGGAAGTCCCACAACTTATGGTGTTTAATAAGATCGACTTGAGCGGTCACGGCGTATCAGTTGAGCGGTCGGAGGATGGAGAGGCTCAGGCCATCTGGTTGTCCGCCATGACAGGAGACGGCGTCGAGGAGCTTATGCAGCTACTTGGCGAAAGATTGAGTGTTGAGAGATGCTCGGGTTGGATGGTCTTATTGCCAACTCAGGGTAAACTACGGGCACAGCTGTATAGTGCCAATGCTGTGATCGAAGAAGCCGTGCAGGAGAACGGTGCAGTGCATATCCATATCGACATGGATGCCGTGGAGTTTGCCCGATTGGCTCGGGAACACAGTATCGAAGTGAAAGACATCGTTCCCGATCGCGAGTCGCTAGGCGAGATACTTGCGGCGTCCGGTCGGGTTTAATACAATTGCCGACTTTTCGGCTACGGAGTAGAAACCCTTATGGCTTGGAACGAGCCAGGTGGAGACGACAAGGACCCTTGGGGCAATCGCAAGAATAATGACGGTGGCCCTCCAGACCTTGACGAAGTCATAAAAAACCTTAAGAACTGGTTTAACAATACGTTAGGCAACAAAGGCGGCTCGGGAGGCTCGGGTGGAAGCAACCGGGGCACAAGCTCGGGTGGCGGTCTGCCGGGTGCTAATCTGGGTGGCAAAGGTATTGGTCTGTTGGCAGGCATTCTGGGCATCGTTTGGCTGTTGTCCGGGATCTACGTAGTGCAGCCTGCGCAGATGGCTGTCATCACCCAGTTTGGCGCCTTCAAGAAAACTACGTCTCCAGGCCCGCATTGGCATTTGCCATGGCCGTTTCAGGCTGTGCAAAAGGTAGACGTCGAGGAAATTCGAAGCGCCCGACTAACCAATCAGCTAATTCTTACCCAGGACGAGAACATTGTTGATATAGACCTGGCCGTTCAGTACAACATAAAAAGCGCCGAAGACTACCTGTTTAACGTGCGTGGGCCAGATCGTACGCTGGAAGAGGTCGTCGAAAGCGCTGTACGCGAGGTAATAGGCGCGACAGCCCTGGAGTCGGTAATTACTACCGGTCGTGACGACGTCTGGAACACAACGGCTGTCAGCTTGCAGGAGGTTCTTGACAACTATGAGGCTGGCATCTTTGTTACAGCGGTCAACCTTGAGCGTGCGCAGCCGCCAGAGCAGGTACAGGCAGCATTCTCGGACGCCATCAAAGCACGTGAGGACAAGGAGCGGACCATCAACGAAGCGCGGGCTTATAGTAATCAGGTTCTGCCTCGGGCACGTGGTGACGCACAGCGAGCTCTGGAAGAATCAGAAGCCTACAAGACGCGTGTAGAGCAGGCGGCCCTCGGTGAATCCGAGCGTTTTAAGTCTCTGCTTGCCGAGTACAAAAAAGCACCAGCTGTTACTCGCGAAAGACTATATCTTGAGGCCATGGAAACGGTCATGAGCAATACCAGCAAGGTGATGGTCGACAACGACGGTGGCAACAGCCTGATGTACCTGCCAATCGATCAGCTGGTTAATCAGAATAGATCGGAAGGTGAAGGCGGAAATGGAATGATGAACGGTAACTCGCCTCTGAACAGCGGCAGCAATGACTCCCCTCGCTTTTCCGACCTGCCCAGAGAATCGATTCTGCCTTCCAGAGACGATGCACGATCACGTGATAGAGGAGCAGTACGATGAATAGACTAGCCAACCCTCTGGTGTTAGTCGGGGCCGCTCTGCTGTTATTGCTTGGCAGCACCATGATTTTCACGGTAAATGAACGTGAAAGGGCCATTAAATTGTTTCTTGGTGAGATAACCAGGGCGGATTACCAACCTGGCTTACACTTCAAACTACCGCTACTGGAGCAGGTGTACAAATTTGACAAGCGCATTCTGACCCTGGATGTGGACCCGGAAAGAGTTCTGACCAATGAAAAGAAGAATGTCATGGTCGACTCATTCGTCAAATGGCGTATAGCCGTACCAGAGACGTTCTACAAACGTCTTGGCGGTGTAGAATCTCGCGCTGATAGTCGGCTTACCCAGTTTGTGCGTGAGGGCGTGAAGGACGCTTTCGGGCGTCGAACCATCCAGGAGGTTGTTGCCTCTGCACGCTCGACGCTGCGAGAGGAGATTCTGAACTCAGTCAATGTCCAGTCGGAGAGCCTGGGTATCGAGATAATAGACGTGCGGATTAAAAAGGTCGAGCTTCCTGAAGACGTACGAGAGTCGGTCTACCAGAGAATGGAGAAAGATCGTGAGCAGATTGCTCGCGGTATCCGTTCCGAGGGTGAAGAGCAGGCCAAGATCATTCGGGCCACTGCAGATCGTGCGCGCGAGGAGCTACTGGCCAGAGCGTATGCAACAGCCGAGCAGACGCGCGGTTTAGGCGACGCAGAGTCAGCAAAGACCTACGCTGAGGCCTACACCCAGGATCCTGAGTTTTACAGTCTTTACAGGAGCCTGAGTGCTTATCGATCAGCTTTCAGTGGTGGCGGTGATGTGTTGTTGCTGGATCCGAAATCAGAGTTCTTCAGATACTTTAACGGTGCTGCGGGCGCACCCAAGCCTTAGCCTCCAGCTTGCCATCGTACAGATCGACAATCAGATTTGAGGTTGTTGGTCTGCGAAATTTGCTGATGTATCTGCCTCGATGTGCAGGCTGAGTCCTGTATTTCCGCCAGTCACAGGGTTGTTGACGGTCCAAATATGCTTGTTGAAATCCTGACTGCTGTGTCACTTGTGCTGGTGCTTGAGGGCATTCTGCCGTTCCTTAATCCTGAAGGTTACAAGAAGGCAGTGCGGGCAATGCTCGAGCTACCGGAACAGCAGCTGCGCATTGTTGGCTTGTCGAGTATGATTGCGGGCGTCGTCTTCCTCGTCATCATCCGCTGAAACATCAAACTGCTGTGAAAGATCTGCGCGCAAACCGTTGGCAGTTGCCTGACGGTGTCAATGAGCTATTGCCCGATGAAGCCTGGCGGGTGGAGGGTCTGCGCAGGCAGATCATGGACAGTGCCTATCGCTGGGGCTATGAGCTCGTCATGCCGCCCATGATCGAGTACCTCGACAGCCTGTTAACTGGCACTGGCGAAATGCTCGACGTACAGACATTCAAGATTATCGATCAGCACAATGGCCGCTCTTTGGGTATACGTGCAGATATGACACCGCAAGTGGCAAGGATGGACGCGCACGCCCTGCGTTCCGATTTGCCTAATCGGTTTTTCTACACAGGTAGTGTCCTGAAAGCCCGGGCAGATGGCGCGGGCAGTAGTCGCACACCGTTGCAATTTGGTGCCGAGCTTTTCGGGCATAGCGGACCTGAAAGTGACGCAGAGATTATCCAGCTCATGCTCGATAATGTCATGCTAGCGGGTCTGCAGCTAGACGAGGTGCTTCTCGATGTCGGTCACGTCGGTGTCTACCGTGCCCTCATCAAAGATGCGGAGTTAACCGATGGTTTAGAAAAACAATTGTTCCAGTCACTTTTGCGTGGCTCAAGGCCCGAAGTCATGGAGGTGTTGCAAGCTTGCGAAGACCGGTCCTCAATGGAGCGCTTGCGCGCGAATATTGATGCTCTCATGAATTTGTCAGGCGATTGTGCGGCGGTACTTAGCGCTGCACGGGATCAATTGGGTGATGGTTGTCCTGAAGCCCTTGCGGCTCTTGATAACCTGGAAGCCGTCGTCGATATAGTCGTTGCAGCCCACCCCTTGATACGAATCCATGTTGATCTTGCGGAGTTGCGTGGGTTTAGTTATCACACCGGAATACTGTTTACACTTTACGACGATGCAGGTGGTGAGCTTGCACGTGGCGGAAGGTATGACGCGATAGGTGAGGCATTCGGACAGGCACGTCCTGCCACAGGCTTCAGTGGCGACCTCATACGCCTATCGTCAGCGCAGCGTCCGATTGCAGATTCCTTAAAGGTTGCAAGCAGCGGAATCTGGGTGCAGAGCACTACAGGCGATGGTGTGAATAAGAAAATTTCAGAATTACGTTCCAGTGGCGAGCGGGTGGTGCTTGACTTGCCAGGATCAGCACTGCATGCATCCGCATGTCAGTGCGACCGAAAGCTTGTACTGCGCGATGGCCGATGGGCCGTTGAGGCGTTGTAGTTCGTCGCGATAAAATCAGTTGTATTTCCGGACACAAACAGAGAAATCAAATGTATGACTAACAGTGTGCTCGTGCTTGGCACGCAATGGGGTGATGAGGGCAAAGGTAAGATTGTTGATGTTCTTACCGAGCAGGCGTCGTTGGTTGTGCGATTTCAGGGTGGCCATAACGCTGGCCATACGCTGGTTATCGGCGATGAAAAGACGGTATTACACCTTGTGCCCAGCGGCGTGCTTCGCGAAAACGTCATGTGCGTAATCGGCAATGGTGTGGTCGTGTCACCCGACGCCCTTTTCAAGGAAATTGACATGCTCACCGCCCGCGGTGTCCCGGTGGAGAAGCGTCTGCGCATCAGTGGTGCATGTCCTTTGATTCTGCCGTATCACATTGCTTTGGATCAGGCGCGGGAAAAAGCAGCGGGAAGGCATGCGATCGGCACCACGGGTCGTGGTATCGGTCCCGCTTACGAGGACAAAGTGGCACGACGTGCCGTGCGAATTCAGGATCTGTTGGCGCTGGACAGATTCGATGAAAAAATTGATGTCGCCTGCGCCTATCACAATGGCACATTAGCTGGGCATGGCATGGAGCCTGTCGATCCGGAAGCCATCAAGCGTGTGGCCCGTGCCTACGCTGAACGACTTGCACCATTGATAGATGATATCCCCGGCATGATAGAGCGACACCGTAAAGCCGGTGATCGCATCATGTTCGAAGGTGCGCAGGGCACTTTGCTGGATGTTGACCACGGGACATACCCGTTTGTCACCTCCAGCAACACCGTTGCAGGTGCTGCCTGCAGTGGTAGCGGCTGTGGTCCAGGCTCCATCGACTACGTGCTGGGCATCACCAAGGCCTATACCACCCGGGTGGGTGCAGGGCCTTTTCCTACAGAATTGTTTGACGATGTTGGTACAGAGCTGGGCGAACGGGGAAACGAATTTGGCGCAACAACAGGCCGTCAACGTCGTTGCGGGTGGTTTGATGCTGTGGCGGTTCGCCGTGCGGCCATCCTTAATGGGGTTACAGGTCTCTGTCTGACAAAGCTGGATGTCATGGATACCCTGGAAACGATTAAAATCTGTGTCGCCTACGAGCTGGATGGTCAGCAGATTGATCATCCGCCCATCGGTGCCGACGAATTCGATCGCTGTGTGCCGGTGTACGAGAGTCTGCCAGGGTGGCAGGCCAATACTGCCGGGGTCACAGAGATGGATCAGCTCCCAGCGGCTGCACAATCGTATATAAAGCGTCTTGAAATGTTGTCAGAGGTGCCTGTGCATCTTGTGTCGACAGGTCCTGAACGCAATGAGAACGTTGTGATTCGATGGCCTTACGATGGCTAGGATGTCTGCTAACAGCAGGATTATCTCTAATGGGGTAATTAGAGATAATATGGTGCCGAGAAGAGGTACCGGAATCGATTTTTCAGCGCACCAACACAAGCCCATCAATAACAACACAAGCAACAATAAATAGCTGATTGCAATAGCCTTACGCACGTATTGCCGTATAATCCACACAACAGACAGCAACACGCGCACACCTGAACAATGATTGAAACTGGGTACTTGCACCGGGTACTTATTTATCAAGTACCCAGTTTTGTCATGGGATGATTTATGGGTAAGTTGACAGCCACAGGAATCAAAAACGAAAAACCTCGCGAAGATGGCAAACCTCGCAAGGTGCATGACGGGGACGGGTTGTATCTTCTGATTAAACCAGCGTCCAAGGCTTGGCGTTATCGGTATCAGCTTGCAGGGCGAGAACGCCACATGGGCTTGGGTTTGTTTCCGGCTCTGGGGTTGGCAGAGGCTCGCAGTCTACGGAATGAGTACAAAGCGCTTGCCAGGCAAGGCGTTGATCCCATCGATAAGCGCAAGGCTGATGAGGTTTCATTGTCTCTGGCTCGAGAAGCTGAACGGCTAGAGCTTGAGCGTAAGAAGGCGACCTTCGCCAAGGTTTGCGACGATTGGCTGGCACTGCGCAAAGAAGAATGGACCGAAAAGGTCTGGGCGCGCACACATTCTCGCATGATCCGTCTCGTCTACCCACACATTGGCAATCGGCCAATTGCTGGTATATCAAGCGACGATTGTTTGAGTGTTATGGAGGCAATCAAGGCCGGTGGGGCTGCCTACTCAGCGCACAAGATTCTCACCTACATGAATCGTGTGTTTGCTTTTGCCGTGGTGAAAGGTAAAACGTACGGCATCTCGGTCAACCCGATCATCAATCTGAACAAAGACACCAAAGGCGCAGCACCTGTAGCCAAGAACAGGGCAGCGCTTGCAGGAGAGAGCCAGCGAGGCAGGCTTGCGGAGGTGCTGCAGCTGTTGGATGGGCATACCGGCGCGACACCGCAGGTATATGCAGCGTCACGACTTGCTCCGCTTGTTTTTGTGCGTCCTGGTGAGTTACGCACAATGAAGTGGGAAGACATCAATTACATTGTTCACCCAAAAACGGATTACCAAGAAAAGGTCAAGGGATGGGAGTGGACTTACCTCTCTACCAAGATGAATAAGATCCATACTGTGCCGCTCGCACCACAGGCCATACTGATACTTGATGAGCTGCGAAAATACACTGGCGATGGCGTGTACTGCTTCCCCAACCCAGTGACAAAGGGACGCTCAAGATCGCCAGTAATGAGCGAGAACGGTTTGCTTAATGGCCTCCGGGATGTAGGCGTAACCCAGGAGGAGCACACACCGCATGGGTGGCGCGCAGTTGCGAGAACACAGCTGGATGAGGTGCTAGGCGTGCGTGATGATCTGATACGCCACCAGCTGAGCCATATGGTCAAAGACGACACCGGCACCGCCTACAACCGCACCAAGTTCATCCGAGAGCGTCACAAGATGATGCGTGATTGGGCTGATTATCTGGACCGGCTGAAGGGCGTAGCAAACGTAGTGGATTTCCAAGTGCGAAAGGCTGCTGTAGAGAATTAAACGAGTTAGTCACCGCCTCTAGCGCGACGGCGCGAAAACCGGAAACTGTGACCGGCTGAGGTGGTGCGTTTTTTCACAGATCAAGCGCACAGGCTTGCGATGAATAATGTGAACAACTGGCTGTCTGTAGAAAGAGCTACAGCGGCTTTAACAGATGCTGTCGAGCGTGCCCCGCTATCAGATATCGTCGAGCCTAAACAAGTGATCACGTTGGTCACTGATGGGCGATTAAAGCTGTATTTACGAACACAGGCATTCAGAACGGTTGGGCTCCGTCGGTTAGAGAAACTGCCGGCAATGGCTGAATTCGACAGTAGGTCTATTCCTCCTGATCCTGAGTTCATTACAATTTCTGAAACTGAAGCGCGTGAGCGAGCGAGGTCTCAAGCTGGGCCAGAACCTAAACCTCCAAAGCGCAGTGTCAAGATTACGCGAAAGAACGTCTATGCCTTGACTGGCCAAAGTTCGTCAGAGCATCAGGAATTTACAAGACAGGCGCGTTTAGCCGCCGCGGTATCGAATACCGGTTCACTTACAGGAGCGATCAAAGCTGCGCTTGATTCGGTTGGGCGAATGGATGACGCAATCTACGGCAAGCACGGCAGCTTGACTCGAACGCTTCGTGATGAGTTTGATCGAGACAAGAATCCATACGGAGTTTCTTGGGTCAATGGGCTTCCGGACAACGCGCTAAGTTTTCTTGAGCTTGCCAAGAAAAATGGAGCGCTAGGCCTATGCGACCAGATCCCTCCAGATATGCGTGACATGATCAGAGGAGCTTTTGTTGACCCTGCTGAAGCCTATCGCAATATGCCAGATTATCAACGTGATGCTCTTGGATTACCGGGCGCTTATTCTGCTGACGAGCTGGCAGAGGATTCAGAATCTGATGACTATGAGGAGCGCTACCATAATTGGGAAATCCAGTACGATCAATACAGGAGAGATCTAGAGCAGAAAACAAAGAAGATACTTGAGCAAGAAAATACCCCCCCACCTCTAATTCAAGGACGATTCCCGGGAGTTTTTGAAATTCGATTAGAAGGCGCTGGTTTATCACATATGTTGGCGCTTCATAGAAGGCTCGCTGGTCACGAAATCGAAGATATTGACGATGCGCCTGATCAGCCACTATGCGTAATGAATGTGGAAGACGGAAGGCATTTCACGATCATTGATGAACCGCCACTTGGGCAACCACCTGGCGGGTGTGATTTTGTCTTCTCAGCCGCGGAATTACGCGAATATATAGGAAGTGAAAGTTCTGGCAGCACGGTTGGTACGCGGGTTGATCGTATTCTCGAAAAACACATTGATACAGAGCAGCCTACTGATCTAACAGCGGGAAAAATGGTTGAACGACCAGACGATTTATGTGATTTAGGTCATAACGAAATCACTGCGCTTACACGAAGCTACGTTGCGACGAGAAGCCGGCAATTGCTTGCTGAAGGTCTATCAAGCGCTCGTTCTCGCTCTGAAATTATTTCCAGTGAACTTTCTGGTAATTGGCCCTTGAGGAAACTAAAGAGCGAAACAATCAGAAAGTCCCACCTATAACCAAAAGTGGGGATGTTGGGGATATCCCCACTTTGCCCTATTTACCCCACCATCATTTAAGAAATCATCAGCTCCGACAACAGGCAAATACAGCCGACACTGGAGCATAACGTTGCAAAACATCACCGACGACACCCGTCTAACAGTCCGCGAGATCGCTCGATCCCGCAACTATGACCCCGCGAAAGACCCACGGCCGCTGCTACCGATCACAACCGAGAAGATCTACAAGGATGTTCGCGCTGGTATCTTGCCAAAGCCTGAGAAGATCGGCGCAGCATCTATGTGGCGATGGGGTGTAATACGAGAAGCCTATGGTCTTGCTGCGACCACACAGGCGGAGGGCTGAACGATGAACAGAAATAAGCCCACCCAGAACGGGCAGGCTGATTCAAACGGGCATTCGACAGTGCCGAGTGTATCACCAGCCAAATCATCCACCAAGCAGCGCAAGAAAGCCCTGGAGTACACCTACCTTGATACTCCGCCGCAACCGACCGGTCGCCAGAACCGTTTTGTCTTGAAGACTCTGCGTAGCCTCCCTGCAGGCATAACAACCGTTGACCTTGTTAAGCTGGGCGTAGCTGATCCCAGGCCACGCATACGCGACTTGCGCGAACTTGGCTACAGGATTGAGACGATACAACCGGACCCTCATACAGTCGGACGATACGTGTTGTTGAGTGGCAAAGCGGTTGCAGAGCAAAGTGGGGCCGCGTCATGAGCGGGCGAATAGAGCCGCGGCGGCTGGCTTCAGGTGCTATGTCGGGATGTAGGGAACCCCGACATCATGGTGGCCTGGGTCATGCGCTTGCCGACTTTATTCGATGGGCAGACGATAACGGCGTGATTGCACCGGCCCTGACTACGTACCAATGGGTCAGAACGAACGCTCCGAACAAGAGCTATAGCAACAAATCGCTGGCCGTAATGCTCAAAGACGACTGCATCCATGTCACTAACTGGACAACGGGTGAGAACTTTACATTCTTTGATGCCAGAGCAACCACCGGCGCACAGTGCCGCGCACAACGAGATGAACAGAAACGCCTGGCAAGGCTGGCAGAACAGCAACGGCGAGCCGAGCAAGAAAAAGCTGCACTCGATGCTACGCAGCTATGGCACGAAGGCATCGACGCACCTGCAACCGGATACTTTGCCAACAAGTGCCTAACCAGCAATCACGGCGCAAGATGGCATGAGCGGCTCGAATGCTGGCTTATTCTGATGGCTGATGTGGACGGTAAGATTCAGTCGGTTCAGAAGATATTCAACGATGGCGGCAAGCTGTATTTGAAAGCTGGGCGAACTGCTGGTGGGATGTTTGTTATCGGCTCACTGATAGGTGTCGACGCGGTTCTTATTACAGAAGGATTCGCTACCGGTTGTACCCTTCGAGAGACTACTGGAAAGACAGTTGCCGTCGCATTTTCGGCGGGTAATCTCATGGCGGTATGTACTGCCATCAGAAACAAATACCCTGCCATTGAAATAGTAGTTTGTGCTGATGATGACAGATTAACGGTGGGTAATCCCGGACGCACGAAAGCAGATGAAGCAGCAACGGCCGTTAGTGCAAGCGTGGCCTATCCGCCATTGTGTGCAGAGTGTTCATGCACTGACTTTAATGATGCGGCAACCTGTAAGTGGGTGTTTCCATGAGCAGCGTGACCGAAGCCATTGTGCAATCCATTGAAGATGCCGCACCACCGCCTAATAACGTTGAAACGCTGAAACCCACTAAGCATCCAGAGGCAACCCAATCAGGTTTCAGGATCATCGACGATAAACACGGCAGACCTGGACTATGGCGAGTTGTTGAGGATGACAAGCGCCTTGTGTCTGGTGCCGTATGGATAACGGGACAGGCGCGTGACAGCCAATCAGTGGGCTGGTGCAACGTTGTCGAGTACATGGATGCTGACGGCAATCAACGACAGTGGCTTATGCCTAAGGGTCTACTTGCTGGGGATAAGACAGAATCTATACGCGAGCTGTTACAGCGTGGCCTGTTCGTGGTGGGCGGCTCTCAGGCAAAGGCAGATCTGTTTGTATACATCAACCACGGCGGTCAAAAGCGATATACCACCGTTGAGCGTACTGGCTGGCATGGTGAGTCGTTTGTACTGCCGGACAGGGTGATCGGCGGTGGCGACTACTTGCTGATAAACCCAAAACCGTCAAAGCCACGACAGGGCACACTCGAGCTATGGCGAGATACCGTCGCAAAGCAATGCACAGGCAACACACGCTTAATCCTGGCGCTGTCCGCAGCGTTTGCAACACCATTGTTAGACGTGGCAGGCATCGAAGGTGGCGGCATTCACTTTGTCGGTGGTACATCCATCGGTAAAACCAAAACATTGACTGCTGCGTCTACGGTATTTGGTGTTGAGGTATCCAGCTGGCGCACGACCGCTAACGGGTTGGAGGCCACCGCAGCAGAGCACAGTGACATGGGGCTGATGCTGGATGAGATTGGCGAAATAGACGCACGCCATGCCGGTGAAGCCATCTATATGCTGGGCAATGGAGTAGGCAAAGTACGCGCACGACGGGACGGGACGGGCAAGCCACCAGCCACATTTCGACTGATTACCCTGACAACCGGCGAGAAGTCATTGAGTGAGCACATGGCTACAGCTGGTGCTAAGGCCATGGCAGGGCAAGAGGTGCGGTTATTCAACATCGAAGCCGATGCAGGCACCGATATGGGTCTATTCGAGGACCTTCACGGTGCACCTACTGCGCAATCCTTCGCTGATAGCTTCGACGCGCTGGCAAAGCAACACTCCGGACACGCCGGACCTGCTTTCGTGCAATACATCATCGACAACCGGCAGCACTGTTTACGGGTGATCAGGGATACCGCCAGTGTGTTTAACGAGGCGCACAATCTGAACCGTGAAATTAGTCAGGTGCAAAGAGTAGGCAAACGCTTTGCGCTGATAGCTGCCGCAGGTGAGCTGGCAACCGAGGCAGGTATAACCGGATGGGCGCCGTTGACGGCAATACAAGCCGCTGGTGCGTGCTTCAAGTCATGGCGCAGTAATTGGACACCCGCCGGCAGCCGGGAGCATGAGAAAGCCATAGAGCAGGTGCGCGGATTTATTCAACGCCATGCGGCCAGGTTTCTATCTGACGACAATCGCACACCGCTCAATTGCGCAGGATATTCGCGGAGATCAGAGCACTGGATATACCCGTCTGTGTTCAAAGATGAGGTATGCGATGGGTTGAGACTTCATTCTGTGACGAAGGCACTGATCGAAGCTGACCACCTGGTTCGTGATGACGACGGCAAGTCAGCGTGCAGACGGACCGCAGAAGGTAAACAGCAACGCTTCTACGTTGTCAGTGACTCCATTCTGGGAGCTGGCGACGATGAGTAACCCTGTTTTCCTGAGTCGCTGTAAAAAACGTGTCTTTCGTGTCTTTCGTGTCTTAACTGGCCTGAAACGCCGTCACATCGACGTTTCAGCTAGACCCAACCGCAAGACACATTTGTGTCTAAGACACTATTGTAAAGCTGGTGTCTGCAAAACGTGTCTAGGCTACAACCCGCATGGTTACAACGTTTCAGAGCCTTCAAGACACAAAAGACACAAAAGACACCGAAAAAACCTGCAACCAGAAAACTGGCCAATCGCGGCGGCGCAATCATGAGCGCGGCCAGCATCGCAACCCGATTTAAGTCGCACAACACTGCTTGGAAGGCCAGAAAGGCACATGGCCGGAAACCGAAGTACTCATGTCCAGATCAGCTCGAAACTGCCTGCACCAATTATTTCGAGTGGTCGGATGCACACCCGCTTTACCGGTATGAAGTGATGAAGTATCGAGGTCAAGGTACGTTGATCAAGGTTCCTATGCTGCGACCGTTCTCACTGGTAGCGTTATGCAACCACCTGAAGATTGCCAATAACACTTGGGTCAATTATAGGCGCAGGCCCGATTTATTGAGGGTCATCGAGTGGGTTGAAGCCGTCATTTACACGCAGAAATTTGAGGGGACGGCTGCGGGCATCTTCCACGTCAAAATCGTGATGCGTGACATCGATGTCAGATCACAACGGAGCAACCGCCATGTTTAACAATGCATCACTGGACAAGCAACTGCTGGACTGCCTCGACTGGCTGGAACACGCTGACACCGTCGATGTAGATCTGCCAGGCATTGCTGCCAATGATCAGCCGAATCCGAAAGACGTTCGCGCGCACCTCATTGAGCTGGCCGATCAGAAGGTCATGCAGATGATACAACTGGCAAGGGCCAGCATCCTGGACGATGACAACCCGATGGTTAGCGTCACGCGCACGGTTGATTCAAGCGGTCGGGTGACGGTAAAGCGCAGGCTTTTAGGCGACAAGGTTGAGGTGCTGGGCAAGCTGTTGAAACTAACAGGTGGATACAGGGATGGATGCCACGCTGCTGATTCTTGTTATTGATTTCGTAAATAATTCGATTTATGGGCGGCATGAACAGCAGTCGGTGGGGCTATGGACCGGTGAAGCACATGACCAGTAGAAGCCTACCGGTGGATATCCGGCGACTAAAGCGCGTGGGCAAGCTCAGTCACGGCACGCATCTTCTGACATGGCCCAACGGCTCTACGATAGCCCTACACGTCAATAGCGATGCGACAGCTGCCCAGTTTGAGTTCAACGAGCAAAGCCAGACGGTCAGCATTGCATACACCGATTGCCACTATGGCGGTCATCGTCCATGGTTTGTCTGCCGGTGCTGCAGCAGCCGTTACGCGGTCCTGTATTTTGGTAAGGCCGGTATAACCTGCCGTGGCTGCAACGACCTGCTGTATCCGAGCCAGAAAGAAACCGAAGCGGCCCGGGCAATCAGGAAAGCGCAGAAGCTGGGCATACGACTGGGGTTTGGTACCAACCTAATCAACGGCGAAATGCTGAACCGCCACAAAGGCCCGCCCAAGCACATGAGCCAGAACACCTATGACCGGCTGCTGGCTCAATATATCAACGCACGTGCGCGTGCATTCCTGATGGTGTAGCCATAAAAATATGTCCTTCTGAGTTTTCGGAGGCAGTCACACGAGAGCCGAACAGATTCTGAATCGTAGGGTTTCCCAACTTTCTGTCCAGGCCTAAAAACTTGAATTTGTATCAAGTTAAATCAAACCAATGCGCCACCACTCGGCACAACAAAGCGCTGGCGGCTGGCAAAGTCTGATATACAACGCTTCTCCCATGCACTCATTAGTAGGATCAACGAAGAGTTGGCACAAGTTGTCGGCGTGCAAGTCGATACCATTTACGACTGGAAGTCTGTTCACCCAGAATTTTCCGAGGCAGTCACGCGCGAGTGGGCTGGATGTTATATTCCGTCATGATCCAAGTGCCAACAGCCACTGCCTGCGCACCTGACAATAGTAAGGCTCTGGCAAGGTTTGATGATGCAGTGGTGTCAATTATTGGAGGTAGTCAATGTGAAGCAGATTGCAGGCCAGCACAAGCGCTGAATCAGCGTGCGATCGGATACCGCGTGCTAGGGGTGGGGCTCAGGTATCTAGTTGCAAGGGCAAGGTAACGCTGACTGATACCGCCAGACACATTCCTGCATCGGTCAATTTCTCCATATACTAGTAGAAAAGATGCGAGCGAAAGTGTTCCATTAAAGCTCAAGATTCAGTTCTTTCTTGGCTGGACAACAGAACGACAAATCCCGTCGTAACTTGTGTCCGAATCTGGCATAAGTCCAGCTTTCTAATTACTTGAAAACTGCAGCTGACAATTCCTTATAGTCTTTAGACTTCGCGGTGGCCATAAATTTTCTTCCGTCCTGCAGCTTACATACAAAAGTTATATCAGAGCCGCGGCCACCACCAAGTAGTCCGGCTAGCAGTCCCACTGGCCCCAGAAGTACTGCGCCTGCTACGCCCCAGCCTACTGTCCCGCCGAGCCTTTTAACCGACTCCTCTGAAGCTATTTCAATTGCCTCTATTTGATCTGTCAAAATAGTTTCGCGGAAGAGCTTCCCCTTTCGATTCATAATCAATTTGCTTTTAACCAAGAATTTCTTTGGCACAAATTGGTGGTTTTTTCCTTCCTTAAAATCACCAGCATGAACTTCAAATTGCCCAAATGCCATAGGCTGCTCCCTTCAATCGTTGATGTGATGTTTAGTCTTTGAGATCTCGCTTGGCAGCTCGGTCAAGATTTTTTTTGACCCATGCGGACATCGTAACGTTGCCAAGCTCCGCAGCTTTTGAATATAGATCGTGTTGTTCCGGAGTGATGCGTGTGCGCATAGTCACTGTCGCCGACACTCCTCCAAGCGGTGGTCTTCCGGGTTTTTTCTTGCTCGATAGCTTGTCCATGACCAGCAGTGTAACTAAACACGTATATTGTGGCTACAAAAATATTGACACAAAGTATATATGTGGCTACAATATTCACACGGTCAAGGAAAGACCGGTCATCAGCAAGGAGTGGCCCACCGGTGCTAGAACACCGATGAGCCGATGCCACAACCTGAAACTCGGTTAAAGGAAACTCAAGTTATGACAACTCAAATTGTATCAGCTACTGAAGTCGCCACTAAGCCATACAGTGCTGAGCGCTTTGCAAAAATGGATCGCGCAGACCGCATCACCCGCATCCTGTTTACAGCTCGCCGCCGTGGTGAGTCCATGACAACTGCTCAGGCCATCGAGATCATTGATGCCGAGATAGACGCCGCCAACGAAAAAAAGATCGCTGCAGATTTGAATAATGCTGATGTGGTCACGGTCGCCGCAGACACGCTGGCCGCTAACGACGCTGAAAATAACAGCCCCGAACCTACTTCAATGACATTTACTCGTGATGCCGTTCATGCATTAGTTGCTGACGGTCGATTCTTCAGCGTTGAGTTCATCAAGCGGACTACCGGCGAGTCGCGTCAGATGCAGGCTCGCTTGGGCGTTACCAAGCACCTGAAAGGCGGTGCCAAGCAATTTGACGATGCCAGCAAGAACCTGCTGACGGTGTTCAGTCTGGATGCTAATGGATACCGCTCTATTCCGATTGAATCAATCATGTTTATGACGATTAAGGGCGTTAAGTACACTGCTATCAAAGAGTTTTCAGGGGGCCATGTGGCAGCGCTAGTGGGGGTGGCCTCATGAGAGTTGCCGCAACCTATATTCAGCCTGACGCTATCAGGGGCATTAGTGTGCCGGTGATGCAGCCGAACAAAGATGGCACACAGGTTGAGGCACCAGCAGGGACCTCTGTGGCGCTCATTCAGTCGGGGCGTGCGCTGTCTGTCGAGATGCTCGACGATTCACTTGCTCCCCGCATCGTTGCTGGGGACGAGGTGCTCATAGATACAGCCGTGGGCGCAAGGCTTAAGGATGGCGCCCTTTACGTGTTGCAGTTTGGTGAATCCTACGCGGTAAGGCAAATCCACTACAAGCACAATGGCGAGTTGCGACTGACCTGCAGTAACCCAAACCACAAGCATAAGGAGCAGGTCATTCCGAAAAGAGATGTTCAGTCACTCCGCGTTCTAGGTGAATGCAAGTTTTTCATGGGTAGTTTCATCTAACCCCGCAAGTCAGCTAAATCGCGCGAATCGTAGAATATTGGGGCCAAGGATGGTTGTCGAACAGCTGATGCTGGGGTCAAGTCAATCTATACGGGCATGAATGCGCCAGCCTGGCTTGAGTCTACCAAGGAGGTCAGAAATGCATGAGCTGGTGTGGCGTAGGAGCGCAGTTTGTTTTTGTGACACTCAATTCACCCTTGTCTAAACTGGGTACTTGAACAGGGTACTTGACGAATCGGTTCAGCCGAAAATCGTTATTGAACAAGGGCTGCAGCTGTATATTTGGTGCCGAGAAGAGGACTTGAACCTCCACATCCTAGGATACATGCACCTGAAGCATGCGCGTCTACCAATTCCGCCACCTCGGCATGAAGTGTCGCCCGAATACGAGTTTCGAGAAGCGCGAAATG
>Ga0209187_1001085_pt1 | contig 35512 bp, 33 predicted proteins | sample BantaG_FD_187430 | JGI IMG/M metagenome (GOLD analysis project Ga0209187, IMG submission 187430) | Marine algal microbial communities from Bantry Bay, Ireland - BantryBay_4 metaG (SPAdes) (version 2) | ecosystem: Host-associated > Algae > Red algae > Unclassified | place: Bantry Bay, Ireland...
TATTTAATTTACAGTGTACTTAGTACACTGTAAAATAAATAACTATACTTTTTGAACATGTCTTTTTGTACTATACTGCATCTCGTACTCAACTTGGTAGCCCTGCTATCAGTTTCCGTGCGTTCTTTGTATAGTTCAAAAATACAAAGCTCAAAAAGCACATTTATTTAATTTACAGTGTACTTAACTACAAACCACCTACAGATTTTTTCTATGAGTGGTTTTTTTAGTTTAATCCTTAATTTTTTAGCTTGTTTTCAGAAAATTATTATGAAAGATATTGAACTTATGAAGTTGAGATGAGTATAAATAGGTTAAAATAAATGTTGGTTTTAGTATATAAAAGAAAAAAAAATACTTAAATTGGTCCCTCAACAAGCTATTTGATTAGAACTTTACTTTTTGGAAATTCAACTAAATATTTATCTAGTTGAAAACCAAAAGGTAGTTCCTGTTAAATGTTGGCACTAGTTAAATTATAAATGAATGTTAGATCGCATTAAAAAGCTGAAAAATTTAAGAATTCTTGATACACCTGAAGAAAAAAATTTCGATGAAATAGTAGCAATTGCATCTCTGGTTTGTAATGCTCCAATGTCCTTAATTACCTTATTAGATGAAGATAGGCAATGGTTTAAGGCTAAATTGGGGATAGAATTAAAAGAAACTCCTGTAGGTATTTCCATATGCAGTCATACAATTGAGGAAACAATTGGGCACTTGGCAATAGAAGATTTAACTAAAGACTTAAGATTTCAAGATAACCCTTTTGTAGTTAATCATCCAAATCTAAAATCTTATTTGGGAGTTAGTTTAAAAACAACAACAGGTGAAAAGATAGGAACCGTCTGTGTTTTAGATCAAGAAAAAAGAAAATTTACCGAAAAACAAATTGATTGCTTAGCTTATTTGGCAAAATGGACATCAAAATTGATTGAAGAAAGAGCTAAAGCTAAAGTTGTTGAAAATCAGCTCAGGTCTCTAGAATTGATAAACAAAAATTTAGAATCTTTTGCTTATATGATTGCACACGATATTAAGGCACCACTTAGAAATATCAATAATTTTTCAAACCTTATTTTAAATCGAAAATTAACAATTAAGGACTCAGAAACTCAAGAGTATATTGGTTTTATTAGCCAGTCAAGTAATTTGCTTGGCAGCTTGGTAGATAAGTTGTTGAACTACTCTCGTCAAATTCAAATAAGTGAGGAAGAATTTGATTTATTTAACCTGAATAGTCTAATTGATGAAGTTATCTATTTTTTAGATCTCAATAAAGAAGAATTACAATATAATATAAACTTCAATGAAATGATGATTTTTACTTCAAGTGATATATTAAGACAAGTAATTCAAAATATTATAAGTAATTCCATAAAATACAAAGACAGAAAAAAAGAAATTCAAACATTATCTGTCAAGTTGGAAATGGTAGAAAGTTTTTATACCATTGAATTTGTAGATAATGGCTTGGGAATGTCAGCAGAGCGTTTAAATGAAATTTTTGATTTATTTAATAAAGACAATAAAAACCTACTTAGTACAGGGGTTGGACTGAGTGTTGTTCAAGCTTTGTTAAATAAAATAGGCGGAAGTGTTAAGGTTGTATCTGAATTATTTGTTGGCACAAAGGTCGTTATTTCAATACCTAGTAAATGAGTTATGAGTTATGAACCGAACGTCGGACCGAATGAATTATGAATTGAATGAAACCACGATATTCTGCCAAAATGTAAATATTCTCGCATTCTCGCATTCTCGCATTCAAGCATTACCTCTTAAACCCCATAATATCCAAGCCTCCATCACAAAATTCATACTCTCGTTTGTCATTAGAAGCAATTAATACCGTGCGTTTATCTCTGTATTTTTCTAGTAAATTTAAATACCAATTACAACCTTCTTCATCTAAATTGCTGGTGGGTTCATCAAGGAGTAGGAGCGGGCAGTCCGAAAAAACAGCCAAGCCCAATTTGACACGTTGTTTCATGCCCGAAGAATATTGCTTGATTTGTTTGTGTTGATCTTTATTTAAATACATTATATCAATCATTTCATTTAAATCCATTGCATTTATAGATTTTTTGAATTTAAAATGAAATTTGAGGAGCTCCAATAAAGTAAATTCCTCTATTAATTCTAGGTAAGGAGCAGACAGTGCAACATACTTATAAATGCTATCTATCTCTATTTTTTTATTTTGATGAATGTAAGTTAGTTCGCCAACCGATTTGTTCAGGCTTCCAGAAATCACTTGGATCAGTGTTGATTTACCACTGCCATTAGGACCTGTAATTGCATAAGCATTTCCAGAAGAAAAATTGAAATCTAGGTCTTGAAAAATCCACTCAAAACCAAAGCGTTTGCCTAGTTTACTAGCTTGTAATTCCATTTACTCCACGCATAATTCCTTTGTTAGAAGTTTTCACAAACTGCAAAATTTGCTCTTTGTATTTCGACTCTGGAATATTATCATTTATTTTCTTCAATCCGTTAGAAATATTGTATCCCTTCACAAATAACCATCGGTAAATATCCTCAATCATTTGGATGTCTTCAATATCATATCCACGTCTTTTTAGCCCAATACTATTAACACCAACATAAGACAATGGCTCACGACCTGCCTTAACATAAGGAGGAACATTTTTACGCACCAAAGAACCACCAGTAATAAAAGCATGTGCTCCAATATGAACAAATTGTTGAACAGCAACTAAGCCCTCTAAAACAGTGTAATCCTCCACGATCACATGACCAGCAAGATTTACACAATTCGCCAAAATACAATGATCACCAACCATACAATCGTGTGCAACGTGGCAATATGCCATAATCAAACAATTGCTACCAACAGCCGTTTTATTGTTGAATTTTGTGCCTCTATTGATCGTGGCATGCTCCCTAATAGTCGTGTAATTTCCTATTTCTACAGTGGTATATTCTCCACCAAATTTTAAGTCTTGCGGGATGGCTGCGATGACTGCTCCAGGAAAAATATGACAGTGACTGCCAATCCTTGCACCATTTAAAACCGTCGCGTTGGGACCAATTTCTGTATTGTCACCAATGACAACATCTTTATCTATATAGGAAAATGGACCGATAGTGACATTTTTGCCGATTTTTGCCTCTGGATGGACATAGGCTAGGTGTTTAGAGGTCGTTGATTCTTGTAATATCATAAATCTCGTGGAAAAGGTTTAGTGTTTTTTATCTTAACGTTTCTTTAACAAATTTAGTGTAGCGCTTGTTTCAATTTATTGTAGGGAGCAAATATATTAATTTGTTTTGAATAATAAGGGCTTAACTTTCAACTTTCGGGCTTTTGGCTTTTAGCTTTTAGCTTTTGGCTTTTGGCTTTTGGCTTTCGGCTTTTAGCTTTTGGGCTTTTGGCTTTTGATCAACAGCCAAAGACCAAATACCAAGAGCCAAGAGCCAAAGGCCAACAGCCAAAGTAAATACGGAAATATAGCTTTAATTAGTTGCTATTGTAAATAAATTAATAAATTACTTCGTTTTTACAATTTGAGCCGTAATTATTGCTTCCATTGCGATTTTATTGCCAACATAAGCGTGTCCACGCATTTGACAAATACCTCTTCTTACAGGTGCAACAAGGTTCAATTCAAAGACTAAAATATCTCCAGGACGCACTATATTTCTAAATTTAACCTGATCAACCTTTAAAAGATAAGTAATGTAATTTTCAGGGTCTTCAACCGTATTGAGCACCAAAATACCACCCGTTTGTGCCATTGCTTCCAATTGCAAAACACCAGGCATGACAGGATCACCAGGGAAATGGCCTTGAAAAAATGGCTCATTGATTGTAACCATCTTAATACCAACTACTTTCTCCTCTGTAAGCTCAATTATTTTATCCACCAAAAGGAAAGGATACTTATGTGGCAAAGATTTTAAAATGCCTTTGATGTCCACAACTGGCTCTTGAAAAACATCATACTGAGGAATTTTTAATAAATGCTTATTTTCATTAATGTGCGTTTTCAATAATTTCACAAACTCAATATTAGTAGAATGTCCTGGTCGGGTTGCGAATATTTTTGCACGAATCGGCATGCCCAACAGCGTCATATCTCCCACAACATCTAACAGTTTGTGTCGAGCAGGTTCATTGTTGAAGCGCAATTTTACATTGTTCAACAGTCCTTCCTCCACTTTTATATCTGGAGTTGAGAAAAATTTCGATAATTTAGCTTGTTCACTTTCTTCTAATGCTCTATCGGCAAAAACCAAGGCATTGTTCAAATTACCACCTTTAACCAGATCATTTTCAACCAATTCCGTCAGCTCGTGTAAAAAACAAAAGGTTCTAGCAGGAGCGATTTCTTCAGCAAAATCCAAAAGGCAATCCAAATGAGCGTGTTGAGTTCCTATTACAGTCGAATTGAAATCTATAGCAGTAGAAATTTCATAACGTTCAGAAGGAATTGCCACCATCTCCACATCTTTTTCCTTATCGTAAAATCGAATGACCTCATTTAATGGAAAATACACTCTTTCCACCTCTTGCTTTTCGATTCCAACCTCTTTAATACCATCGACAAATTGCTGTGAACTACCATCTAAAATAGGCACTTCATCATTGTCCAATTTTATCAAAACATTGTCAACACCCGTCCCAGTTAATGCAGCAAGCAAATGTTCGACTGTATAAACTTTTGCTCCATTTTTTTCCAAATTAGAACTGCGCTCTGTACTAGAAATATTGGTAATATCCGCTTTGATAATTGGCTGTCCATCAAGGTCAATTCGCTGAATCTTTATCCCGTGATTTGCAGGTGCAGGCTCAATGGAGAGATGTACCTGTCCGCCAGTATGGAGACCAATGCCCTCAAAATGAATACTGTTTTTAATAGTCTGTTGGAATTCTTTCATAAGCCGCAAAGGTATGAAAACTTTTCTTTGCGTTGTTCGAGACTTTGTGGTTAAAAAATGATGGAAAAAGGAAATTAGGGTACCGTTTTAGTTTATTCCTTCTAACTTATCTTTGTACACATTTACTAATTTGTTTGTATTACTCATACTTAGAATTTTATCCCAAATATTGGTCATTAAGTTATGGAAATCTTTCATTTTCAAATTGCCAAACTTTATATGGATAATTTTTGGAGGAGGGTCTGAAATCAATATTCTATTTGAAAAATCACTATCTTTTGTGATAATTACTAAACCATTTTCTTTAGCGTAACTCCATATTTTTTGGTCTGTTGCTTTTGGGTCAATATCATTTTGATGAATAAACTCTTCTGAACGCCAAAGTTTAAAGAAATAAGGAAGGTTTACATCTATTAAATATTTCACCATTAGGCAGCAATTCCTTTTAGTGTGTATTTGTTGTCTAACATCAATAGAGCAAACTCTTTACACGCATCTATATCTTCATGTTCTAGGAATGGATATTGTTTTAAAATTTCCTCTGTTGAAGTTCCTGCTAAAATAAATTCGAGTATGGTTTGGACTGTTAATCTGTATCCTCTTATTGTAGGTTTTCCATTACAAATTTCATCTTTAATCGTTATTCTTGACAATTGTTGGTTTGGCATTCTAACATATTTTTTTGATTAAAACAAATTTACTGCTTTTTTAAGAAACTTGCTACATTAGTTGAACTCTTTGGTATTATAATTCTGCTGCAAGTATGTTTTAAGTGTCAATTCTCAATTTGGTAGTTAAGTAGATCAGTCGCATGATCTATAAATGGTACTTGTAATCTATCATGAACCAATCCTATACCTTTGGCATAATAGTTATATTTTGCATAATCGCAATCAAAATGATCCTGTCCTTCGAATTTAGAATAATTACATGAGCTTACGATTACAACATTATTGTAAGAATCATTATTAACAACAATGGAAGCATTTTTATTATGTATTGTATATTGTTTAAAGTTTTGGATAATTCCCCCAGGATATTCAGAGGCAGTTGTATCAGTACTCCAGCTTTCACCAACAGCCAGATTCATATTCAGGTACTTTTGATTGTTTGCATAATAGACATTATTTTCAAAGTAATGATAGGCATTGTTACTAGAACTTACTACTTGAAAATTTTCATCCTCAAAATATTCCGTTAAGACGACTCTGTGCTTTTTTTCATAAATAAAAGTATCTTTCAAAGCAGTTTTGCGATAATAACTATAAGTCATTATCGAATCAGGAACATTATCATTAACCACATCATCGTAAACGGTGCGTGCGTTTTTATACTCCCAAAAACTATCAAGGTGAAATGGGGCATATTCACCGATTTCCGCCTGAGCTTCATCGTTGAAAGGTTACTCCTCTTTCGAACAACTTGATAAAATGAATGTAAATATAAATGCAATAAGAATGCAGAAATTTTTCATGTTGTTGATTTGAGTGTGTCTGTTTCTATTAAAACGAGTCTGTCAAATCTTTAGTTGTTTTTTTGTTTGTGAAATTTAAGGACCAACTTTAATGGCAGGTTGTGCAATTTGTAGGCACTCAGTTTGTAAAGTAAAAACTTTAACTCCTAATGCTTCCTCTACTGTATTTATAGGGATGTAATGACGACCTGCTTGTAAATAAGTATCTTCTATAATCTCAGTAACAGTACCACCCATAATGCTGGTAGAATTAACTTTTACGACCGCGTCGTATTCCAAATCTATTTCTAAAGTTGTCTGATTTTCATAGACGGCTGGATATACTCCTAATCGAGTGGTATGTATAAGATTGTCGTTAGTTTGCTCATCGTAATAACAATTTGTGAGATGTTCTACATTAGTCGAACCATTCCAAACTTTAAAACACTTTGTAATACTTTCTCCTGTACAGGCATCCTCCACATAAAACATTTTAGTACCAGCGCCAGAGAAATTCATCGTTACTATACTACTTGCAAGGGTTTCTCCACTAGAATCAGAATAATTACCACTCCCTCCTGTGATGACAAACTCTGCTGATCCAGTAACTGGACAGTCATTAGAGATGGTGCAATTAATAAAAACTGACAGATCATCTAAAGTACTCACATCTCCGCAGTCGAATATATCAAAGCAATGGGTTCCTAAATTACAACAAAAGGCATCTTCTACAGTGACACAATATTCACCTGCTGTTAAGTTTTCCCTAAAACCTAATGTACTAAAGTCATCTTGCCACAAAAAAGTGAATGGAGCAGCTCCCCATTCAATATCTAAATAAATTTCACCTAAATCCATACTGCCATCTGAGTAGTGTTCAATATGAAAAACAGTAGCATCTACTTGTGCGTGAATATTAGTGGCAAATATCAATAAAACATAAATTCCAAAGATTGAGTTTATTAAAATTTTTATCATTTTCTTTCTTTTTATTAAAGACTAAAATATTTTTAATTATTCTGGATAATGTATTTCATAATACTTATTTACATCTCCTCCTAAATTTTTAATTGCTTCTAACCAACTTTCTAACATATTATTATATACTGGTAAACTCATTAATTTATACAAATCATTATAATACAAACCATACAACTCATATGTTGCCATTTGTGCAATTTGTGTAATTCTTCTTCTTTTGAAAAACCATCCATCATCATTAATTGCAAACCACGGGTAGTCATGTAATTCTAAAAATACAGATTCTGCCTCATCATAATTTTTAAAACTAAATTTGTACAAATTACCCAAGCTTAACATACTTTCAAGTTCAACTAATTCTATTTCAAGCCAATATTTATAAGAGCTATCCACATAATTTTCTAAGGAATTAACAATATCATTTGCAATATCAATTGTTTTATAAAATTCAAAATAGATTTCCTTAAAATACACTTTCCTACTGAGCAATTTAAACTCAGCATCTTTTTGTTTGTAAAGCAACTCTACTAGTTGATCTATATAAACCATACTCTTTTCTACTTGTTCTAAAACTGTGCTGTCCTTTTTTATTATTAATAAAATACTATCCTCTGGTTCGGATAAAATGCGTTTATTGTCAATCAACGTTTCAGATGCTATCAATAATGCCTCGGTAGATGTATAACGACTTTGTTTTAAACGTTCCAAAACAATATTTCTAATGACTACTTTTTCTGACCTGCTGTCTGAAACGGTCACTTCTATCCATTCATCAAAAGCTTGAGGCATCAGTTGAACTATAGCGGTATCCATTGATAAAGATTGCCCCTGCAATACTTGAAATAAACACACAAAACTAAATAGTATACAAAAAATATAAATTCTCATTTTTTTCTGCCTTTTTGCTTATCGCCTTTTAATTTCCTTTTTGGTCCTAGTTCGTTTTCTGAATCAATAAACATCCAATCTTCTAAATATTTTTCCCAATCACCACCTGCTGCTTCTAATTCTTTTTTTAGATAAGGTAAAACTTCATCGTAAACTTTAGTATCCATTCCTATTTCACCAAGTTTTTTAGCATCTCCCAAGTATAAATTTATCTTTGCCTTAATAACTGTGACGTAATTATCTTTAAGTGCTTCATAGTAATGTTTGTCTGTTTCATATTTAAAAAAATGACTATTAATGCCTTTGTCATATCTTTTACTTACTATTTTTATTTCTTCACCAATTTCCAGAAGCCAGTCCCCCCATTTTTTGTTATCCTTTTTATAAAACAATTCCCATTCAGCAGCTTCTTTTTTTATTGTTTCTTGATAACTTAAATAAGTGTCTAAAGCCAACTGATCTAAGCTATCATTAGGTTCAGGGCGAGGTATTATTTGGGTTAATAGTTTTGCTTTTTGACTTAGCAACATAAGTTTTACTTTAGGACGCTTGTATAATAACGGAATGATACTATCTATAAATTCAAATGACTTGCTATAAATAAAAGTAGAATCGCTATTTATTCCTTTATCTCTCGCATATTGAGAATCATAATTATTATGGAGGTTGGTCAATATGTGAAAAGCAGTATCATTGATATAATAACCAAGCAGTAAACGGTCTTTTAATACTCGACCTGAGCAAACTGTCTTTTTTTCGTATTGCTCCAATCTATCTAGTTTTTTTGGAATTGATAAGTTTGAAATATCTAAAATCCATTGATCAAATTCCTCAGAAGAACTTTTTACTGCTAAAGATTCTTTGAAATCCGATATTGTCGGGTTTATAGATTGTCCCAATAAATAACTGCTATCTGAAAGCAAGAACGATATTAAAGTGATAATAATAAACCTTAATTTATTATGAAAGTTGGATAGAATATTTTTTTGTATTGATGACATAATAGAATTAAGAATTAAAATGAATGATTCTTTTTTAAACTTGATTTAAAATTATTCTTCCCATTAGAATCAATAGAATCAAAGGTTAATCTTTTACTTAACGTAACCTCACCATTGTTTATATCTTGTCCGCAAAACTTGTATGATTGGGAAATTTGAAATCTCATTTGAACATTAGCAGTATCTGTTCTAGCTTTTGACTTAAAGCCTTTCAATATAATGTTTTTTAATGGATTAGAATTTGAGGGTAAAAGAGCATGTCTGTCTGTAAAACTATTACCATTTGTAGTAATGCTAAAGGAGGAGGGTTCTCCAATTGTTGGTCCAAAAATAAATTGTGCGGCACTGTCAGCACTTTTGGGGTCTATTCTTTTTTTAACAGATCTAGCTACATCATTAATACCAAAAAATGGTTTTGCATTAGCTCCTTCACTTAAATCTGGTCCTGCGTTTATAGCTCCAAAAAATTCTGTTACAACATTGTCATTATAATTGGGGGACAAATCAGGGAGAATTTCATATTTAAATGGATGTGTAACACTTGCAGAGCCTTGCGGTACTGAAATTGTTATCCATTGGTTATTGGGAGTATTGTTGGCAGTTGGATCTTTTTGCTTCATTGAAGTAGCACAGTTGCCATCAACATCGTATTCCAGAGTCCACATTATATTAATCACATCATCTTTAGCTCCCTGTGAACTACCCGATATGTGATCATTAGGTAGTGCGGTATTATCTGTTACTTCGCAAGTTACTTGTATAGGACTAGAATTATTAGTAAAGCCATTTTTTATATATAAATAACTACCACCAGAAAATAGGTTTTCTGAAGTAATACCAACAGATTTGGCAGGAATCATATTTATATCTGAACCATTTATACTGTTAAACGAAGCTAGACTAACATCATTTACCATAAATTTAACAGAATACTTTTTATTAGGAAGTTCTGCATCTACAGGGTTAGTAGTCGAACCTGAACAAGTTGGTGGACTATTTTGATCTAAAACTTCACTATCCAAATCTACAAAAAAAACATTAAAACCTATAATATCTCCAGATCGTACATAAATTGTGTTTGATGTTTCTGGGCTTTCTCCCACAAAATTCATTTGAGGAAGATGATCAACTATATAAGTACATTAATTCTGTCCCAAAACCTCTAATCCCAAAAATAAAAGTGAAAAATATATAAATAATCTATTCATAACACATAGCATTTTTTGTAAAAAATTGAATGAAAAATAAAAATATATTAATAAAATAATTAGATGATTAATTATTTTTGAATTAAAAAAAAGATAAATTGTTTTTCGGAAAGTAACTCTAAGTTAATTAATAAATTTTATGCTTCCTAATTTTTAACTTATGCATTTATTTTATAATATTTCAACTTTGTGCTTTTAGAGTTATATCATTCCCTCATAAATTTAAGCATCGAAGAAAATCCATCAAAATCAACTTTTACAAAATACATCCCAGGAATTAATGGTGTATCAATATTTATTAAACTACTATAAGTGTAAATATTTTCAAAAACAACCTGACCTTTAATATCTGAAATATTAACGTTTATTTCTTTAAATACATCTTCTAAATCAATGGTGAAACTGCCATCCCAAAGCCAAACACCTTCTTCCGCAATATCCGACGCACCAATCCAAACATAAGCAATTTCACCACCATCATTTACAACAGTATAAGTATCAGAAAGCCCACTTTTAAGGATGGCACTGTAAATACTATCCTGTTCTGTTTCGTTATTAATTTCTACTAGATAACCACCCATTTCAGCAGCGCAATTTGCAGCTTCTAGCCAAGTTTTTGCCTCATTTACCAAAACATAACTATGATTTTCATGAGTGAAATAATAGTCATTTTGGTTTGTTGGGCATTGAGCAAAAAGGGATTGATTAATCGTCCAAAAACACAATATAGCTATTAGACTATATTTAAGCATAGAAGTTAAGTTGTTCATGATTTTAGTTTTTAAGTCATTCCTAAATATTCATATGTTAAAATCTAATATAAATGTTAAATTTTCAAATTAGAAATGATTTGTATCAATGTTACAAAATAATGACAATTAATAATACTGTAGGGCAATGCTTTACACTTGCTTTTTTAATAGTGGAAATTTACAAATGGTGATAAAGTTGACTTGCATTATGGTTGTTATTTCATTATACAAAAGAAAAAACATTTTACAAACGAAATCCCAATTCAATGCCTAGCAAAGAAACTAATAAGGAGAAAGACGAACAAGAGGAAAAAGGTACACAGGAAAAAAACGAAGAAAAGAAAAAAGGCACACAGGAGAAAAACGAAGAAAAGAAAGTAGACACAGGTAATGTTTATGATAGAATGTTCAAAGAGAATGGTGATTCTATGTTTGAACCTTTGTTAGAGATGGAAGCAGGCTTGAAGCTTATTGAGTACCAGCCATTACAAGAAAAAATACCTAAAACACTAGAGCGAGAGCTTGACTTTCTTTATAAAATTACTACCGAGACAGGAGAAGAAAGGTTGTTGCACATCGAATTTCAATCGGAAAATAGTAATAAAATGATTTATCGGATGCAAGAATATAATAGCTTGATTTATCGAAAATATAAAATGCTTGTGGATCATTTTGTGTTTTATTTAGGTGCAAGCAAGCAAAAAATGATTTCAGAGTTACCCAAAGAAGCAATATTCACTGGCTTTAACTTAATTTGTTTCAATGAAATAGCCCCAGAGAAATTTTTGAGTATTGATAGACCCGAAGTAGTGATTTTAGCATTGCTAGGCAAATACAAAAAGGAACAAGCAGAAGAAATATTAGGTTTAATATTGGACAAGCTGCAGCAATTGCCAAAATATAAGGAAGCACCAGGTCGTTATATAAATCAGTTGCTTTTGTTATCAACATTTCGTAAATTAGATGAAACAATCACCCAAAAAATAAAAACTATGCCTATTTTCACAGATGCCATGATAAAAGATCACGTTCTTTACAAAGAAGGTAAAGAAGATGGGATTGAACAGGGACGGGAAAAAGAGCGTGAAGCCCTCAAAGCAGCAGCCGAAAAAAAGGAAGTTCAAGCTATCATCAACTTTCATACAAAGGGTGTTGAAATTAAAATTATAGCTGAATCTTTTAATATTACGCAGAAACGAGTTAAGGAGGTAATTGATGATTGGATAAAACAATCACCCAAAAAATAAAAACTATGCCTATTTTCACAGATGCCATGATAAAAGATCACGTTCTTTACAAAGAAGGTAAAGAAGATGGGATTGAACAGGGACGGAAAAAAGAGCAAGCTCTCAAAGCAGCAGCCGAGAAAAAAGAAATTCAAGCGATTATTAATCTTCACGCAGATGGTGTTGATATAAAAATAATAGCTAAAGCTTTAAACCTTTCACAGAAACGAGTTAAGGAAGTAATTGCGGATTGGAAAAAACAATCACCCAAAAAGTAGTATTCAATTACTTTTCCTCCAACAACTCCTTCAAAGCATCCAATTGCGCTTGCATCATTTTAATTTGCTCCTTTAACTGAGGAATTTGCTGGACATGCGCCATCGTTTTATAAGACTCCCTAAATTCTCGAGCTGGCGTACCATTCCAAGCGGAATTGACCTTTTTAATCGTTTTAGTAATGCCACTCTGAGCATTGATTTTAGACCCTTTTGCAATTTTTATATGTCCAACAAAACCAACCTGTCCGCCAATCATGCAATTAGGACCGATTTCGGTACTGCCTGAAATGCCTGTTTGGGCAGCTATAACCGTGTTTTCTTCAATAATAACATTATGTGCTACTTGAATGAGATTGTCTAATTTTACACCGTCTTTGATTATCGTAGATCCCATTGTAGCTCTATCAACACTACAGTTTGAGCCAATCTCTACCTCATTTCCAATAACTACATTTCCAATCTGAGGGACTTTGCTAAATGTGCCATCGGGATTGGGAGCAAATCCAAATCCGTCGCTACCTATCACAGTGCCAGCATGAAGAATGCAATGACTCCCAACTTGACATTGATGATAAATTTTTACACCCGTATGAATAATGGTGTTTTTACCAATTCGAACATTGTCTCCTACGTAAGCTTGTGGATGAATTTGAACACCTTCTTCCAAAATAACATCCTTGCCTATATAAGCCAACGGACCAATATAAACATCGTTTCCACAGATAATGCTGTCATCAAAAATGGCATCTTGATGAATACCAGATGGATTTTCTGTAATTCGTTGATTGTATTCTTTTAATAATCTTGCAAATGCTGCATAAGGATCTGGAACACGTATCAAACTTGCAGCAATGGGATGTTTGAGTTCCAAATTATCAGCAATGATCAAAACCGATGCCTCGGTTGTATATAAATGATCTTCGTATTTGGGATTTGCCATAAAGCTAAGACAGCCTTTTTGTGCCTGCTCGATTCTTGCAAAGTTTCTAACAACTGCTTGGGGGTTGCCTTCTATTGTCCCTTCTACAAAGTTGGCAATTTCTTGTGCGGTAAACTCCATATATCTCTTTAGGATTAACTCTCAAATCAATAAGTAACGACGAAATAATAAGTTGTGCAAATAGAACTGAATTATTCTATCGCTAGACAAGGCGAAAAACGCAAGCATAGCAGGGCTAAGGTGAGTATTTTCAACGAAGTATAGTGGTAGAATAAACAGTTATATTGCATAAGTTATTTTTTCATCGTTACTAAGCTCCACTTACTTATATTAATCATTAATTTCTATAAAATTAACGTTGTTAGTAGCTAAGCGGTGACTAATTTACAAATCTTTCGGATAACAAAGGTAATATTTTACAACGGGTGCAGCTAACATTTGAATATTCAATTGGTCGGATGCTGTAGCGATGTCCTCTATTTTTCCATTTTTATACAAGATGTTTATATGATCCTCCTTGTGCGAATAAGCACTATTGCTTGTAGAATCAGTCAATACTAAATAGTCGATATTTTCTTCCATTAGGTTGTATTTGTCTTGTACTTTCTTCCTGATTTCATTTATATAACGAAAATTAAACGCTTCCCGTTGAAGTTCTGTTTTAAAAAGTTTTCGATTTACCAATCTTTTACACAAATCTGATAATAGAAAATCTTCATTGTTTTTCCACACTTTCATTACAACATACAAATCTGTATCATCTAATCTAGCAAATTGTTCCAATACTTCTGGCGTCTCTCTAAAATCCTCTACTGTCCAATCTTTGCTCATTAAATAGGCTAGGGCGGGCGTGGTGTAAAGTTCTTTGCCTTCCTTGTACAATTGTTTCGCTCTCTTCAACATCTGAACGAGCATAACTTCGGCACAAAGCACTGTTTTGTGTAAATAAACTTGCCAATACATCAACCTCCTCGATACAATAAATTTTTCTATTGAATAAATGCCTTTTTCTTCTACCACCAAGGTATCGTCTTTTACATTCAGCATTTTTATAATCCGATCATAGCCAATTACACCTTCGTGAACTCCTGTGAAAAAACTATCTCTAGTCAAATAATCCAAGCGATCCATATCCAATTGACTGGATACTAATTGGTGTAAAAACTTTTTTGGATACTTATTTTCAAAAATTTCTAAAGCCATTGACAATCTGCCGCCCATTTCTTCATTTAATTTTTCCATAAACAAGACGGAAACGGTTTCATGGTCTACATTTTCCAAAATAGTATGCTCCAAAGCGTGTGAAAAAGGCCCATGTCCAATGTCGTGGAGGAGAATCGCAATGGTTACAGCTTCATACTCAGCATCGGTAATATCCACTCCTTTGGCTCGAAGGGCAATAATGGCTTGTTGCATCAAATGAGTTGCACCCAATGCATGGTGAAATCGACTGTGAACTGCTCCAGGATATACGTAAGAACTCAATCCTAATTGAGAAATTCTCCTTAATCTCTGAAAATATGGATGCTCAATCAAGTCAAATATTATTTCGTGATTGATGCTTATAAATCCGTAGACAGGATCGTTTATTATTTTTTTCTTATTCAAAATATTATTTTTAATATTCAATCAGGTATAAAGATTATGTTCAGGATCAAGCCATCTAATATAGAAGGTGTTATTGATAATAAATCCGTGAACCCGACCGTATTCATTTGCACTGATTTGAAATTGATAAGGAGCAGAAACTAGTTGATTTTCATTTGCCAAACCAAAGCTTTTTTCAGTTACTCTTGAATCATTCCAATCAATTTTGTGAGACCTTAATGATGCTGATCTATTGTTATAAAAATCAGTAATAGTAATGCTACATAGGCTTTTTAATCTTTCAAGTAAATTAATATAGTAGTGATTATTGCAATTGTCAAAGCAAAATTTAGGTGTTTTTATTTGAAAATACTTGAGGGAAAAGGACAAAAAATCAGATTGGTTTATCGTGATTTCTTCTTTGGCTTTAGCTATAGGCGAAGTTTTTTTGTGCTTTGGCTTTTTAAATTTCTTCTTCGACATTTACATACTTGCTATAATAATCAATTAACCATTGATCCTCAATGACTTTATTTGACGGTTCATCATTAGATAACCCTTGACGAGCTATTTCACAAGGACTTTCTTGATGAGTCATTTTTTCTAATTCAAAGGAAGTTAGTCCAAAATATTCGTTAACAACTTCTTGTAATAATTCATATTGTTCAGGCATAACGATTGTTGAAGCAAAATGATCTATATATGATTTGTCAAGATCGTTTCTTTCGATGGGTTTCCAACTAAAATGTTTGTACTTATCATAAATTTCTGGCAACACTGGTCCATGTACCCAAGCTTGAAAACTTCCTTCAAACAGTCGTGTTTTATAATAAGCTAAATGCCATGCTTGCGCATAATAAAGCAGTTTTTGTAATTTTAAGTTAGATATTAAATTGCCAGACTCATTAGATAAACTAATGAAGTAATCTGCAATATGATTAGCTGTAATATTTTTTGGTGCTACGGTCAAAAATTAAATTTTATTACACAAATATAAGCTATTTCAAGCTAAGTAAGTGAAAACAATAACTTGAACCATTTGCCTGAACGTCGAATCGCTTATTTTATCCTTTATACCGTATCAGTAAAGCTCAACACTTCTCATATACGGCAACATTGTATTCAATAGCTGTTTTATCAACTAATTTACCCTTTTTATTTGAGATTTTAGTATATTAAGTATCAACAACAGCAATAAAACGCGGGTTTGAAATGTTAAATTGCAGAACCTTGGCAATAGATAGGTAATAATTAAATTTTTAAGAAAAAAACAACAAACATAAGTATGAGTGAAAAGGTGAAAATTCTATGGGCAGATGACGAAATTGACCATCTGAAACCACAAATCATGTTTTTAGAAGCAAAAGGATATGAGATTGTTCAGGTAACCAATGGTTATGATGCGATTGAGCACTGTCAGGAATCTAGACCTGATGTGGTTTTTTTGGATGAGCAAATGCCGGGAATTGGTGGTTTGGATACTTTGACAAAAATCAAAGAAATCAACGCCAATGTGCCAATTGTAATGATCACAAAAAATGAGGCAGAAGACATCATGGAAGAGGCGATTGGTTCTCAAATCACGGATTATTTGATTAAGCCAGTGAAGCCGCAGCAAATTTTATTGACGCTCAAAAGAATTCTTGAGAATAAGAGATTGGTTAGTGAAAAAACCAACTCGGATTATCAACAGGAATTTACAAAACTGTTTTCTGAAATTCAGATGGGTCTTGACTTTACCGAGTGGATGGAAATGTATAGAAAATTGACATTTTGGGAACTGAAGTTGGAAGGAACGGAAGGGAAAGAAATGCTCGAAGTGATGAATATGCAAAAAAGTGAAGCAAACAATGAATTTGTTCGTTTCATTGAAAAAAATTATGAGAGCTGGATTCACGCGGAAAAAGAAGACCGCCCAACAATGTCTCACACTTTGTTTAATGATATGATTTTTCCTAAAATGGAAGAAACCAAAGATCCAACAATATTGGTAGTCATTGACAATTTGCGTTACGATCAATGGAAAATCATTGAGCCAATGTTATTGGAGTATTTCCAATTAGAGGAAGAAAAAATGTTTTTTAGTATTTTGCCTACCTCAACTCAATACAGTAGAAATGCTATTTTTTCAGGTCTGTCACCAGCGGATATGTCTAAACGCTTGCCGAAATGGTGGAAAGATGATATTGACGAAGGTGGTAAAAATTTACACGAAGAAGATTTTTTAAGAGATCAAATTAGTAGAAAAAGAAAAGAAATAAAATTTGGCTATACCAAAATTACCAATAACCAAAATGGTAAATTATTGGTTGACAATGCACACAATTTATTGAATAATGATTTGTCGGTAATTGTTTACAACTTTGTGGATATGCTTTCTCACGCGAGAACAGAAATGGAAGTTTTGAAAGAATTGGCAAGTGATGAACCTGCGTATAGATCATTAACGAGATCTTGGTTTGATCACTCTCCATTGTTTGAAGCATTAAAAAGAATTGCTGATAAAAAATTCAAATTGTTGATTACAACCGATCACGGAACGATTCGAGTACAAAATCCAGTGAAGGTAATTGGAGATAAAAAGACTACTACCAACTTGCGTTATAAGCACGGTAAAAATTTAAATTACGATAAAAAAGACGTGTTTGAAGTCCGTAATCCTTATGCAGCAGGTTTGCCACAACCGAATGTAAGTTCGTCTTTTATTTTTTCAAAAGCAAATGACTTTTTTGTTTATCCAAACAATTACAATCATTATGCTAAATACTATAAAGACACCTTCCAACACGGAGGTATTTCATTAGAAGAAGTATTGATCCCATTTGTGAGTTTGAGAACTAAATGAATTATGAATTATGAATGATGAATTTTGCAGTAAACCACTAGTAGAGACAAGGCATGCCTTGTCTTTCTGCGATGATTGCAAATTTTGCAATAAACGACTATTAGAGACAAGGCATGCCTTGTCTTTCTGCGATGATTACAAATTTTGCAATAAACCACTAGTATAGAGACAAGGCATGCCTTGTCTTTCTGCGATGAATATTATTTATGAATGATGAATTTTTTGTGCGATAAAAAACAGATTTAAATGATAAAAAAAGCGACTGCCAAAGGCAGTCGCTTTTTTTGTTTATGCGTTACTGAAAATATTAAACCAACTTGCATTTTGAAATTTTTACATTATAATTAATGAAAGAAATATTAAATTGAGATATGGTAGTTTCAAAATCTATAATATTATCGGAAGAGCAACAGGAAGTAGTAACCTTTACTGATGGTGCAATTCTTGTGCAAGCCAGTGCAGGTAGTGGCAAAACAAGGGTGCTGACCGAGAGAATTAGAAGTTTGTTTGACATGGACATTACGAAAAAAGATATTCTTGTTTTAACCTTCGCAAACAAGGCAAGTGAAGAGTTGAGAGAGCGGCTTTCAGATATTGCAGGAAAAAAAGATCGTTTATTTATAGGGACTTTTCATAGTTTTTGTGCAAGGGTTTTAAGAAGTCATGGGAATAATATAGGATTCTCTGAAATGCCACATATTTTTGAAAGTGAAGAGGATAGACTGAAACTAGTAGAGGAAGCAATTCAAGCAACGCCTTCCTATGTTGAAATTTACAATAATAAATCTCCTAAAGAGAAAAAAGAAAAGTGTCAGAATGCATTGAAATTTATTGCGAAAATTAAAAGAGATTTGTGTTCGGAGAATGAGTCTTATGAGAAATTTTCAGATAAGGATATAAAAATTTTCTATGATAATTATCAGGAAATATTGCAGTCACAAAATGCAGTAGACTTTGATGATCTGATTCTTTTAACTTATCACTTGTTTTTAAATAACCCTCATGTTGCAGCTCTCTATCGAAGGGCTTTTCCTTATATTTTTATTGATGAGGCGCAAGATTTAAACAATGCACAATACCAACTGATAAAAGTTTTTACAAATGGTGAACATAACAATGTTATGATGGTCGGTGATCCAAACCAATCTTTGTTTGCCTTTAATGGTTCATCTCCTGATTACATGTCTGTTAACTTTGTTAATGATTTTAATCCTAAAATTGTTAAGCTTACAAAAAATTACCGCTCTGCGAAAAAAGTATTGGAAGCAGCAAATAAAATTATTGAGCAACCTAGCTTGAGTTTTGATAATTTGGAAGAAGGTCGTTTTGAGATTCATAAGTTAAAAAATGCGGAAGCGGAAGCGAACTGGATAGGTGAAGAAATACAAAAACTGATTAAATTACGTGAGCATTTAGAGGTTGAAGGGGTTATTTCCTATGAAAAAATTGCAGTGTTGGCACGAAATAAATATTTGTTCAAGCATCTACAAAAAACGCTTGCTGAACTTGAAATTCCTTATAATATTAAATCCCCTTTAGGTCCCGTGAAGTTTGAGTCTAATTATGTTAAAATATTAGATTTGTCTATAAAGGTAAAAGTAAATCCAAATGATTTTTTACATCAAAAAGAAAAAGATATTTTATGCAAAGATAAAATGTTGGATAAAAAATTAATTAATCAGGTAGTTTCTTTGATAAATAATTTAGATGACAAGGGTGAGAATTTTAGTATTTTAATAAATAAAATTATTGATGATTTTCGCAATGCTAGTTTAGATGATGATGAAAAATCATTGGTGTTGATTGAACTTGAAGAGTTTAAAAATCATTGGCGTAATTATCTTAAACAATCAGATAAGCCGTCATTGAGACAGTTTAAAAATATGATGGCACTTGGACAAACGAAGATGCTAGGAAAAAAGACAGGAGTAACTTTGAGCACCGTCCATACAATGAAAGGGCACGAGTACGATATCGTTTTTGTAATGGGAATGGATGATTATACCTTCCCTGATTATCGAGCGATTAATAAAAATGGAATTTATTTAAAGCAAGAAAAAAATAATGCATATGTTGCATTTACTAGAGCTAAGAGGTTTTTGTATGTCACTTGGCCTGAACAACGAAAAATGCCCTGGGGTGATGTTAAGAATCGAAATAGATCAAGGTTCTTGGAAAATTTTGAGTGAGTAAAATTATTTATATAATACTCATTTCTTCCGCGAAACCAAATAAACCCCTAATAAAATAAATATTAAGCCAATTAAATGATACCAACCTATTGATTCGCCATCTAAAACACCCCAAAAAGTGGCGACAATGGGAATTAAATAGGTGACACTAGTCGAAAATAATGCATTGGTGCGCTGTGTTAGATGAAAGAAAATAACATTTGCCAGTGCTGTACTAAAAATTGCCAATAAGGCAATGTAAAACAAAGCAATTGCTCCCTGGTCGTGATTCATAAAACGAGTGGGTACATCTGATGTAATAAGGTAAATAAATGCAATTGGTGCTGAGCTTAGAAAGGCGGCAAGTGTTAGGGCTAATGGTGGAATGTTTTGTGCATATCGTTTAATGGTATTGGTACTGATGGCATACAAAATTCCAGTAATTAAAATAAAAATTATGTAATAATTTATTTTAAATCCAGAGCCAATGCTATCTGAAAAAATAAGAATAAAGGCGCCAATTAAACCTGCAATTATTCCTAGTAATTTATTTTTACTAAAGACGGTTCCAAAAAATAGTATTCCCAAAATAAAAACATTAAGCGGAACTAAGGTGTTTATCATCGCTGCCAATGCGGAATCTACCTTTGTTTGTGCCAACGGAAAAAGAAATGACGGAATAGCGGTTCCCACCCATCCAACTACAAATATGGGCAGAATGTCTCTTTTTTTAAGGAGCTTTAATTGTTTAAATGCAAAAGGAAAAAGGACTAAAGCCGAAATGACAATTCGCAGTGTGCCAACTTGCAAGGGAGCATACACTTCAACGCCCTTTTTCATTAGAATGAAAGAGCTGCCCCAAACCAATGAGATTGTAACGAGCATTGCATAATTGTATAGCTTTTCTTTTTCCATTAACGGACTATTTATCTCTGTTTGGGCGCAAAGATACTGTTTGTAATGTTAGAAACGATGGCTATTACGATTAAAATTCTCGTTTGAAAATCCGCTTTATTAGTGTACTAATTGTTATCAAAACTCCCAAGCAACCATATCTCTAACTGTCGCTAGTGAAATAGTTTGTCTGTTGGATAAATGTTGACCAAAATATTTTTGTTTGAGGTAGTCAATTGCAGGATCGATCCATTTTGAACTTACTTCATCTTGGTTTTTATACAATAAACAGACTCTGTATAGATTTGCCAATTCTTCAAAGAAGTATTTGGCGTTTAATTGCATTTCACCAGATTCCATTGTTTGTAATTTGGCGAAAAATGTTAGTAGTTCAGCCTGTTTTTGTATGAGTATTTCGTCTTTTGTTTTCTGTGAAATTTGGCTTATTTCCTCAAATAAAAATGTTAAACCTTTTGATTTAAATGCAGCTCGAAGTGCGTCTAAAGTCATGATGTTTCCTGCTCCTTCCCAGATAGGTAATACCAATGCATCTCTTAGGTATTTGGGGATAATGCTTTCTTCAATATAAGCGATTCCACCAATGGCTTCCATCGCTTCTCTACACGTGTAAACAGCGTCAATAGCGGTTTCTTTTTTCAGCATCGGTGTAAGAATGCGAACCAATTGTGCGGCATTTTCATCGCCATTATCAGCAGCATCGAGTGCTTGAATTGTGCGCCAGCAGAAGTGAAAATTAGCTTGGTGAATCGCTGCCAATTCTGCTATTTTATCACGAACTAGAGCGTGTTCTAAAGTGGTTTTTCCAAAGGTTTTTCGGTAGGATAAATACTCATAAGCTTCAACTAAAACTCGTCTAATGACACCGCTTGCAGAGACCGAGTTGTACAACCTAGAAAGGTTAATCATTTCAGTCATTATTGCGAATCCGTTGCCTTCTTCTCCTAGTATTTTGCCTTCCGTATTTTCTAAAATTATTTCAGCACTTGCCATCGAACGTACACCAATTTTGTCTTTCAAACGAACGATGTTTCTATGGTTAACAGTGCCATCTTTTTTGGTTTTTTCAATCAAAAAAATAGACAAGCCTTTGGTTCCTTTTATGGCTGGATTGGTTCTTGCCAAAGCTAAAATGAGTTCGGCATTTGCGTTGCTGCAAAACCATTTTTCGCCGTTTAATGCATAATAATCCTCCTCAATTTTTTCTGCACTTACCAAGTTTGCTCCCACATCAGAACCTCCTGCTTTTTCGGTCAAAAACATGGCTCCTGTAAACAATTCATTGGCATCATTGGTCGCAATTTTTGGCAATAGATTTTTTTTGTCTTCATCGTTGGCGTAGCGGTCAATGATTCTTGCAACGCCATCTGTCATGCAAAGAGGACAGTACAATCCCAATTCACCCATCACAAAAAGATAACCTGAGGCAAAACCCAATTGATGTAATTCTTTTCTAAATTTTTCGCGCAATTCTGGCTGCCATTTTACCCTAAACATTTCAGAATCGACCGCAATTTTAGTCAAAGAGTCATAAGCAGGATGAAAGTTGATTTCATTGATTTCTTCTCCTAAAGCGTTTCTTTTTCTTAGGACAGGACCGTTTTTATCAGCGATCATCGAAAGTTCGTCCATTTTTGTAGCAGCCAACTTACCCAATTTTTCTAACTTGTTTTGCATATAGGCAAAACCTTCTGTTGTGCATTTGTTTCTTAAGTAATGTTGTAAAATTTTATCACTCTGAAAAAAGTTACTGCTCTTTTTGTGGTTTTCGACTAAAACACGATTTTGAGGATGATTGATGGTGGAACGATTTTGTTTTGTCATTAATGGCGAAATTTTTTCTGCAATTATTTATTATGCATTTTTTCAAGCAAAGTGTTTTTAAAATTTATAGAAACATTGATGGATTCATCATTGGTTAAAATGACGTAAGGGGTTTTGCCCTTTACATATTTTTTTATAAATGCTAAGTTAACTAAATGAGATTTACTTACCCTAAAAAGAATATTTTGATCTACTATGTTTTGGTAATATTTGAGCGGTTTTGAAGAAACGATTTTTTTAGAATTTTTTAGATAAAAAATACTATACCCACTATCTGCTTGGCAATGGGTGATTTGATCGATGGCTATGAAGTCATAACCTTCAATTGTAGGAATTGCGATTCTGGAATTGGGTTTTTTTAGATTGCTTAGGATGGTTTGAATATGTTCAAAATTATTTTCCTTCTTGGATATTCTCTGTTCCGCCTTTTTTATAGCGTCATCTAATTCATCAATATCAATTGGTTTTAATAAATAGTCCAATGCGGCATACTTGATGGCACGAATGGCATACTTTTCAAAAGCTGTCGTGAAAATAATTTTTATATTAGAACAATCAACAGAATCTAAAATATCGAATGCGCTTTTTAGTTTAAGTTCTATATCTAAAAAAACAATATCTGGATTTAATTCATTTATGGCTATGGCTGCACTCTCAGCATTGTCTATAACTTTTAAAATATTTACATTCGGTTGAAATTGCGTAAGCAATTCAATGATTACTTCTTGTCCTTTTGGTTCATCTTCAACTATAATTGCATTTATCATACTGCTTTTCTTTAAAAGATTAAAATTAAGGATCTTCCCATAATAAAAGGGTGTAAATGAAATACATATTATTATTAAATATATTATTTTCTATAAAATTACGCTTCTATTGGCATAGTTACTGTTACTTTAGTTCCTGTTGCCTCCATTTTTTCATTGTAAAGATCTTCTGTTTTTACACTGAATACTTTCTTTTGAGTATCGGTTAAGAGCTTCATTCTTTCAACGTTAATGTCAGTGCCCATTGATTTGTGATCTTGGAAATATTTACTTTTAACTTCAGCAGCTTTTTTTCTACCAATCCCATTGTCTTTGATAACGAATTCTAGATAATTATTTTTAAGTAAATTTACATTGATCGTTATTAGTCCTCTTGCATTTATATCTTTAAGTCCCCATCTTATAGAATTTTCAATATAGGGTTGTAAAATAAGAGGTTGAATATTAATGTTTTTGTTTTCAAGTTTTGGGTCGATATTAACGTCATAATTGATTGCCTCTTCGAGTCTCATCTTTTCTAAATCCATATAGTTTGTAAGTAGATTGACCTCTTCTAGAAGTGGAATGTTTTTTTGATTAGAATGATGAAGCGTTTGGCGAATAAGTCTTGATAATTTAGTTAAAAAATGATAGGCAGTTTTTGCATCGCTTTTCAAAACATAACTTTGTATAGAGTTGAGCGCATTAAAAAGAAAGTGTGCATTCATTTGATTCCGAATGCCACGTAAACTAAGCTCTATTAGCTGACTTTCTCTTTTTATTTGATTGATTCGGTATTTTACAATTAAATAAGTTGCTAATAAAATCGTACAAATGGAAAGGAGTATAAACCATTTCTGCTTCCAAAACGGAATACCAATACTAAATTCAATTATGGCACTTTCTTTACTTTCAACCAAGTCTTCATTTATTGCTAAAACTTCAAATTTGTAATTACCAGATGATAATCGGGAGTATCGAACTTGGTTGCTTTTTGTTATTGTCCAATCTTCATCTCTTCCAAAAAGTTTGTATTTATATTGAGTTGGGCTACTGAAATAAATGCTTTCAAATTTAAACCCTATATCGTTTTTATTTGGAGGCAAATTGTAATGGTTTTGTAAAATTGTATCTTTTCCCCAAATGGAAATATTGGTGATTAATATTTTAGGATGGGTGTTTTTGCTTAATTCTTCAACTTTAAATTTTGTTACACCTGATTTGGTTGTAACCCAAGTATAGCCATTGTCATCTACCAAAACATCCGTTGCCTCATTCCCAATGAGGCCATCGTATGCATTATAAATTTCAAACTTTAAATTATTTAAATCATCTAAATTTGTAATTCTGGTGATGCCGTTCTTTCCAGCCAACCACATAGAGTTACGCAATGAATCAAAGTGAAGTTCTGTGCAAGAATTGCTTCCGATTGCGTGTGTATCTTTGTTTATATGTAAAACTAAAGAGTCATTTTCAAGAATTAATAGACCTTTATTTGCTGTAGCTATCCAAAATTTATTTTTGTATCTTTCTATATCTCTAATTCCTACAGACAATAACTTATTTTGTTTTCCATAATTATATTCTATTGTATCTTTTTCAGTAAAATGATATCTTAGCAAACCTCTAGCTGTGCCAAGCCATAAAGTGTCTTTATATCCATAAATTGCATAGGTTTTTATTTTTTTTTCTGAACCAAAAGTATTCTCAAAGTCAACGGCTTTACTTTTGGTATCTAAAAAACATTTGTAAAAATAATTGGAGCTTCCTACCCAATATATACTATCATTTTCTGTAAAGATTACTTTAACTGATTTATATCTTTTATTTGGCGTTCCTACGTTGTATATTTTGTCGTTTTCAATAACAAAAGCACCTGCTTCTGATATTACCCAAAGATGTTTGTGTTTATTATAGTCTAAGTCGTATAACTTAACGCTTTTATTAGTTAATTTAATGCTTGAGATTGAATGGTTTTCAGTATCAACAATGTCAACTTTGCTAATGTCATTTCCAATAAAAATCCTGCCTTTTTCATCTTTCTCAATGCTGTAACAAGGGTTTGCGCTTAGCCCTTCTTTTTTATCATAAGAAATAACCGATCTGTTTGGTAGAAAAAAGAGCCCTTCATTTCTAGAACCAATCCACAAACCTCCTTTGGGATCTTCGTAAACACAATTTATTTTTTTATCTTTCAATATGGTTTTAATAACTGTAAAACAACTGTCCCTTTCTTCTGTTAAATTAAGCCCTGTGCCATCTGAATTTATAATCCAGTGAAGGTTTTCTTTTGACTTATAAACACCAGTCTGCATAATCCTTGAATGAAACCGAAAAGTAAAATCTTCGGAGCAGAAATACTTATCTGAAAAATGGTTGGGTGGATAATCAATGTATTTATACATATGTGGATAAATATAATCTTTTGATATCTTATGTTCTGATTTTGGGATTACTTTTAAAATGGCTAAAGTTTTTATGTCAACCTTTACAAGCTCCATTTCTTTTGTTACTATGGTAATTGCACTAGTATCTATTATGATAGTGTTAGATAAATTAGATATTTTATTGTTCAAGTAAGGTATTGTATCTGTATGATGAATTTCACCCTGCCAATAATAAGAGAAGTAAGTATTGTTGTCCCAAAACCAAACCCTGTCGAGTGGATCAATTATAAGCCCAAAAATATCGTCAAGACCATTTGATCCATCAAAATTTTTAAAATCTGTTCCATTGAATCTACTGGCTCCTGTACCTGTTGCCAGCCATATATAACCTTTGCTATCTTGAGAAATTTGATATATTGTGTTACTAGGCAATCCATCTTCTACTGTAAATTTTTGATAAATAGCTCTTTGTCCGTTTACAGGTTGACTGAAATTTATCCAAAATAAAAACATTAAAAATAGAAATGATATTTGCGAGACTGATTTCAGGTGGATTAGATTGTTTTAGTGAAATATGAAATTACGAATTTCGTATGGAACTAGTTTGTTTTCCTTTGAAATATTCTAAGGAATGTGTTCGAAATAATTTGATGATGTAGCTGCTGATATTGCTTTAAATATCTCTGTAAAATTATATTTTTCTTGGAAAATATATTTTAAATTCATATCTTAAATTTGATTTTGCGCCATTTTTTATATTAACTTGATTCTTAATTTATAATTTTTTAAGAATCTAACAACTATGTTTTATTGTTTTAACTACACAATCTTATTGTATTATGAAATTTTTAATGAAGGCTATATGCCTATGTCTCTTTTGTATAATTCTACAAACAGATGCTCTTTTTTCTCAAAATGATCCTTGTTCGGCAACTGCACTGGGAAGTGGCAGTACGCTTGCAGTTCAAATGCTTATGAACACTGAAGATATTGCTGATCAAACAGATTGTACGCTGGCTCCAGATCCTAAAAATTGTATCAATGGCTCTGCTTATGGAGGATGGAATCAAACTCAGATTTGTGAAGATGTTTGGTTTGAAGTAACAGTACCAGCATCAGGAAGTGTGATAATTGAATTTTCAAATGCTACTAGTGATTTAACAGCCGCAATTTATGAAGGGGCTTGCGCAGGACCATTAACCCAAATAACCTGTGATGGTGATGGAAGTGGTTTGGCTAGTTTTGAATCCATTTTAGGTGCTTATGGTTTAACACCAGGTACAACCGTTTTTGTTCGTGTTTGGGAATTTGGTTGCAATGGAAATCTAACTTTTGATATTTCTGCTGCTGCTGGTACAAATACGGCTGGGCAAGATATTTCCAATGCCAGTGTGCTAACTGTTGGAGGTGCAACATTAACAAACCAAAGTATTACAGATTCCAATGTTTTGGGAGATGAAACTTATGGAGTTGATGCTCCATCTTGCAATGCTGGACCATTTTATTCAACAACTGGCTATTGTGAAGATGCTTGGTTTCAAGTTACAGTTCCAGGTGCAGTGGGAAGTGGTGCTGTTTCACTAACCATTGATGCTACGCTAACGGCTGGAACAGATCATATAATGGCAATTTACAAACCTTCGCCAGCAGGATCAACAAGCTTTTTGCCTTTGTATGAGGTGGCTTGTGAAGATGATGGTGCAAATGCTGTTGTAAGTATAACGGTTGATTGTGCTGTGCCAGGTGATGTTTTATACATAAGAGTTTGGAACTTTGGCTGCGATGGAAATTCTACTTTTGATATTGGTGTAATTCAAAATGCCGCACCAGCTAATCCAACGACACTTTTGATGGATGAATGCTCGGATGGAAATACTTATTTCTTGGATGCTTGCGGTTCTGATGCAGCTCCAGGAATGGAAATGTTTGACAGTGGTGGGAATGCTGGTACTTATGGGAATGATGAAAATTATACCGTTACTATTTGTATTCCTCAAGGTTCGCCAGCAGGAACTTGTTTGCGTGCTGAATTTATAGACTTTGAATTGGAAGATGGAAATGTGAACACGCTCAGTGGTAGTAATGATTATATGTTTGTTTATGATGGAACTTCTGCAAGTGATCCATTGGTGGCAGGATATACAGGAAATGAGACTTCCAATACAACTGGTTATCCTGGTAATATTTTTTCTACTTCTGGATGTTTGACTTTTAATATAGTTACGAATGGATCTAATTCGGGTGCCAATTTTGATGGATTTGAAATTGAATTTGAATGTGTGAATTGTCAAAATGAAATTACGACTGCTGGTGGTCAAACAGTAACCTGCGGAACGCCAGAAGCTTTTATGGATACTGGTGGAGCAGGTGGAGATTATGGAAATTACGAACACAATGTTTGGACTTATTGCCCTAGTGACGCTTCGCAATGTATTTGGGCAGAGTTTAATTCTTTTGTCACGCAAGAGGATATTGATTACTTGTATATTTATAATGGTGATAATGCATTTAGTGATGACTTGATTGGGATTTTTGGTGGCAATGGAAACTTGGACGGAGCCATCATTAAAGCAACGCAAAACAGTCCTGGTGGTTGTTTGACTTTTAAATTTGTTTCGAGTGCTGGAATTACCGCAGCAGGTTGGGATGCTACCATTGATTGTGGACCTTGTCGTTTGTCTACCAGTGGCGATGATTGTGCAACGGCAACACAATTGACACAAAACGGAACTTATGCGGGTTGGAATGTGGGTTCAACGGGCGACCCTGCTTGTTCAGATCCGAGTTTAAACATTCCTTGTTTTTTAAGTGATAATTCTACGGTATCGGATATAACAGAATTGGAGTTGACGACCTGGTATGAATTCACTATTCCATTGGATGTTTGTTTGGAAGATTTTTGTATTGCTTTGCAAAATGTAGCTTGCCAGGATGCCATTGGAACTTTTGGATTGCAATTTGCGATAATAGAGCAAGATCCAGGAAACCCAGTTTGTTTGTGGGGAGACGAATGGCCTGATCCTATTTTATGTTATGATAGATATGTAGAAGGTGCGCCTGTTAAATTGAACCAAGCGGTGATCGACCAAGGTGGTACAGGATTGGTGCCAGGAAATACCTATTATATTTTTACGGATGCTTTTAATGGGTCATCCTGTAATTGGGATTTGGTAGTGGATAATTTAGAGCCACCTTCGATAGATGCATTGGCATCTGAGCCAGCAAATATTTGTACAGGAACGGTCATAGATAGCTTATTTGTTGATGCAACAAGCGATGTTGAATTTGTTTTTGATACCAATCCAATTCCCGATCCTTATGTGTTGTCTGGAACAGGAAATAGTTTGGGAAGTACCAGTAATTTTAATTTTGATTTGGGTACGGCTAGTTTATTGGGCGTTTCATTGCCAGCTAATGCAGGTTGTGAATTGGTTACTTATAACGTTTGTGCTATTAGAATTCCAGTACCTACAAATGTAACTTCACAATGCCGTCCATTTATATGTTTGACAATTGATGTTTATCCAGAACCACCTGTTCCAACTTTTGATGTAACAATGTGTGGTACTAATATTGTAAGTGCAGATAATTGTCCTGCTGGAAGTGCAGTGATAGAATTTGAAGATCCCAATAATGCAGGTGTGTGGAATACAGATCCAACCACTTTTACATTGGCAGATGGAGATGTATTGAATTGGAATTCTTATGTGACAGGCTCCCCAGATAATGATGCAGATGGAAGACCAGACTGTATAAACAGTGGAGCTACAATGGCATTGGCTGGCTGTGTGGAACCGTGTACGGTGGAACCTGCCAATAATGATATTTGTGCTGCATTTGATTTATCTGGTGGTTCATTGACCAATCAAGATAATATTTGTGCAGATTTAGAAGTGAATGAAACGGGTGGGGGAGCTTCTCAAACGGTTTGGTATGAATACATGGTACCTACAGGTGTAGAAGGAATTTCAGTCGCAACTTCAAATAATGATTTTAATACTTTTGTGACAATATATACTGCAACCACTTTGGACTGTGCAGGCAATGGTGCAGCTACAGATTTAAGTACAGAGATTGTACCAGTACCAGGAGGTTCTAATGATGATTCAGCGACTGCCGTAAATGGTGAATCTTATGTGGAACTTTGTGTAGAGGAAGGAACGACTTACTATATTCAAGTAGATGGCAATGCTGTTGGTGAGGAAGGTAATTTTGACATTACTGTTACTGATGTAACGAATACTGGAAACTGTACTGTTTGTGATTGTATTGATTGTGCAGATTTTCAATGTCCTACGGCTGTTGCAATATGTGGTGGCTTGGTAGATTTGATTCCTGTAAATGCAGGAGGTGTTTGGGCAGGTACAGCAGGTGGTGTAGTAACAGGGGATGAATTAGATCCTTCAACTTTAACTGCTGGTGTAACTTATACTTTGATTTATACTTACACAGATGCAGATGGTTGTGTTTATGATACTGAGTGCTCATTTACTCCAACACAAGATTGTGATGCTAATGGAGGAAGATTTTAATTGAAAAAATACCCTACCGCCGAAGGCGGTAGGGTATTTTTTTAATTAAAACAAGATTCAACCAATCCCATTAATTCTGTATCTGAATTTACTGAAGTCTGAGTGCCATCTTCCATAGTAACGGAAACTGGATAATTGATGCTAAAGGTTCCAGCTTCAAATTCATCATCACCGTCTTCGTTCTCTTCTTCATCCATGTCGTCATCATCGTCGTCTTCCTCTTCGAATGCTTCTTCAAACAATTCCTCTGCTTCTTCGTCCGTAGTTATCTCAAGAATACTACCGTCTGTTTTTGTTATTGATATTGCACATCAAAACACAACTCAAAATCCTCCTCTGAATCACCAGAATCACCTTCGTCTCCATCATCAGAATCGTCTTCGTCGCCATCATCGGAATCGTCTTCGTCGCCGTCTTCATCGTCTTCATTATCTTCGTCGTCGTCTTCTCCTTCCCAAGCATCACCGAAACATTCTTCAAGTAAAACTTCAAATTCTTCGTCAGAATTGACGGTTTGTGTTGCTCCATCTTGCGTAATGGTAATAGGGAAAACTAGTTCAGGCTCGCCACTAGCACCATTGGAATTGTACCAATTTTCCAAAGCAGTAAAAAATTCTTCTTCACTGTTAAATGTTTGTGTGGTTCCGTCAGGATAAGAAAGGGTGATAGGAAAGGCAATGATAAAACAATCTGCTAAAGACTTACTGTCTCCGTTGTTAACGGCATTTGCATCATTAGCGGTTTCGCCACCTTTTGTAAGTTTTTGATCGTTCAATGTTTTAAGTGTGTTGGTAGAATTATCTGTGTCTGTGATTTCTGCAACATCTTCTTTAGTACAAGAAGAAAGACCCAAAATAAGAATGAAGATAAAAGATAAAAAACCAAATTTTGATAAGTTCATAGTATTAAAAACTTAAAAATGAAAAAAAATAAAATTTAGAAATGACTCCCTAATTAATAATGTATTTTTCAATTCATATACTGTTTGTTTGTTGTTACAATACCATAACTTTCGTGGAATAAAATTCCCCTATTGGATTTGAAAAAAAATGCGAGAATGTGAGAATACAAGAATGCGAGAATTTTATAATAGCTTGCTGTTGACTACCAAAAAGTAAGGGAAGCGCGGAGGATGAACTTGGCAACGAAGGGGCTAAATCAGCGAAACTACGCCCGATGCGAGTGGAAATGTATTTATGTGTGCCTGTAGGGGCAATCCTCGCGGTTGCCCACACACTTTGCAGGCACACATAAATGCATTGTAACGGACAGCGGGGAGACAACTTGATTGGAAATGATATGCGCCGTCCCATCAATCCAGTTGAGGGCTTGCCAAAAAAATAATTACGAATTGCAAAATTACAAACCTGAAACTTTGAATTACTATCAATAGATTAAATTATAAATGTGGTTTTAATTTCATTGAATTGTATCTTACATAAAAAATGCCCAATAAATTTATATTTATTGGGCGTTTTATTCACTTTAAAAACTTGTTTCACTGTGTCATAAAATTCATTCTATATTTTCAAAGTTTTTACCACATTGGTTTTCGTTTTAATGCTATTTAAATAGTTATCACTAGGAGTGACTCCGTCAAAATAGATAGTTGTTTTTGAGCTATTCCTTTATCAAGATTATTTGGGGGGGATGAGTGGGCATCTGAGATAACCCACTCACCATTTAATGAATATAATTAGGGCTTATTTTTATTGTATAAACGCACAGTTGTTTGCTAAGCCTCTGTAACTTCAGCGCAAGTACCATCTTTACATCCATCATCAGGAATTTCAGAAGCAGAGATTTGTGGAGTCGGAGTCGGTTCAACTACTGGTGGCTCTGGAATTGGAGTTGGAGTAGGTTCTGGAGTTCCACAAGTTGCATAAGTTTTAGTGTAACAAGAGCCACTACTGTAGCTATAACAAGTAGAATAAGATCTTCTTCTTCTTCTTCTTTTTCTTCTGTATCCGCCGCAAGTACCGCCAACTGTATTTTCAGTTTGGTCATTATTCATTTGAAATTGTCCGAAATCATTTAAATTCATCATCACTATTAAAATTTATTATTATTATTAAAATTATTGGTTAAGATTGAGTTGGGGGAGTGAGTGGGCATCTGAGATAACCCACTCACCATTTAATGAATATAATTAGGGCTTATTTTTATTGTATAAACGCACAGTTGTTTGCTAAGCCTCTGTAACTTCGGCGCAAGTACCATCTTTACATCCATCATCAGGAATTTCAGAAGCAGGGATTTGTGGAGTCGGAGTCGGTTCAACTACTGGTGGCTCTGGAATTGGAGTTGGAGTAGGTTCTGGAGTTCCACAAGTTGCATAAGTTTTAGTGTAACAAGAGCCACTACTGTAGCTATAACAAGTAGAATAAGATCTTCTTCTTCTTCTTCTTCTGTATCCGCCGCAAGTACCGCCAACTGTATTTTCAGTTTGGTCATTATTCATTTGAAATTGTCCGAAATCATTTAAATTCATCATCACTATTAAAGTTTATATTGTTAAAATTATTGGTTAATCAAAATTTGTTTGGGGAGAATGAGTGGGCATTTAGCCCACTCATTTTTAATTACTCCGCTACTTTTGCATACCTATCGTCTATATAAAAGTTAGGTAGCGCCAAGGTTGGCTCTGTTATATGTTGCGGAGATGATTCTGGAGCTTGATGTGGTTGTGTTGTTCCACAGCTCCAAGAAGAATGTGTTTTTGTTGTACGTTAACTGTTTGAGGAGTAACAGTTAGGGTGAATTTTTCTATTATTTCTGTAGCGATTTCTACAAACAGTTTTATTTGTTTATCTATTTGAAATTGTCTGGAGAAATTATTTAAATTTATCATCACTATTATAAATTATTGTTATAAACATGGTTGTCAAAATCATCTGGGGAGATGTTTTGGAACGACTCATAAATAAGTGTCCAAGTTTGATTTTTATATTTTGCTTTTATTCAAGGCATTTTTATTCAGCATAGCTGGGCTACGGTTAAAAAAAATAACGTAGAATAAAATCAAAAGATATTATCAAACTGGACAGTTATTTTTGAGCCGTTCCTTTGGGAGGATGAAAAAATCCCGAATTGGGAAACGATAAATAATTTTTTGGAGGTTGAATTAAGTTGGAAGGTTAATGCCTCAATTCGATTTCAAAATTAAAGCAGATTTTAATCATATGCAAATATTTTATAATAAATAAATAAAATTTTTGCAACAAAAGATAAAATTGTGTCGTAGCGAATTGAATTTTTGATTGAAAATCAATTGATTATAAAGTATTTTGAGGAGTAATATTTTTTTTGATTTTGCAACGATATTTTTTGGAGTTAGTTGCAATTTGTTGATTTTTTTCAGGAAATAATGTTTTTTGATCTTCTGAAATTGACTCTTTGCCTGCTAGAAAAGTTTGTTTTTCCCAAAACGGAATCAAAATTTCACAGAATAGGACAAGGATGGAAGGAATCCAAGATTGAACTTTGGCATTGTAATCCTGATTTTTAGATTCTACCGCTGAAAAAACGAAGTCGTCAATTTCATCACGTTCTTGTTCTATTAAAGTCGAAGTGCTTGAAAAAATATGAATTTGTACTAGCAGAAGCATTCAGAAAAAGATTCGGTTTTATAATGCTTTGCCAATTGATTAATCCAACCTGGTTCCCCCAGGAAAGATCGATTTCAATTTCTTCCTCCAATTCGTTTTGAATCTCTTTACCTTCCTCTTCCAATTCTCCAGTGCCATTGCTATTGTCATGTCCTATATAATAAGTTAACGAAAATTTATTTTTTTGCCAAATTGAGTGTAAGCCTTAGGAACGGCTCATAAATAAGTGTCCAAGTTTGAATAAGTTATTTTGATTTTCTGCTAGGCATTTTTTAAGAGAATAGTCGAGCTATTGTTGAGAAAAATAACGACGCAGAAAATTAAAAGAGCAACTTCAAAATGGACAGTTATTTTTGAGCCGTTCCTTAGCAATGATGTCGTAATAGTTTTTGGTCATGTCAATCCACGAGTCAGAGAAAAGCACATTTTTCAGAATATCGTCTATGTTAATTTTTCCATATGACTTGCGACCGTATACAAATATAGCTGATTTATTTGAGAATATTGGGAAACCCAAATTTAAAGAAGCATCATTTAAGTTCGCATTTAAGTCTCCTTCTAGCCTTTTTGCGTTGCCTTCTCGTATTTTTATTTACATCCTGACTCACATTCTGATCCTTCAAAATCTGATTCGCCGCAATAAGCATTTTCTTATAATAACGATCAAAAAGCAAGCGAAAGGCCATCTCATCTCCCTGCTTAATTTACTGAATCAGTATTTTATCTGGTTGATCGTTCGCCATCTAATCTCTAGTATTTTTATTTGTTCTGTAAATATATTCAAGTTTTGCAGGTTTGGAAATGAATTGCCCCATCGAATCGCTTACAAATGACAGTACCGTTGTTATCTGTACAATTTGTAATTTATAATGGGTGGTTAGATGCAAAACTCATAATTGAAGGATTTGTAATTTACCAAGTGTGGTTGGATGCAAAAACTCATAATTAATTATATGCGTGGTTCAATGCAAAGAATTCATAACTTTCAACTTTCAATCTTCAACTTTCAACCTTTTTAAGGACGGCGAGTATCATCTCCGATCACAAAGTCTCCCCGCTTGTATCTTTGAAAAAAATTAATTTTTATTACATTTAATGATAAAATGGCTGAAGGAACAAGGTTTGCCCGCAAAACAACAATTATGTATGTAGACGGACAGGTAGCCCGTCCTTCAGTTTGTTCTTTAAAGGTTCAACAGTACCAAGAGCACAAATACTATTTATTTGTAGCTCGTATTTTACAAGCGTAATCTGTGAAAGAACTCATT
>Ga0209187_1001086_pt1 | contig 35474 bp, 11 predicted proteins | sample BantaG_FD_187430 | JGI IMG/M metagenome (GOLD analysis project Ga0209187, IMG submission 187430) | Marine algal microbial communities from Bantry Bay, Ireland - BantryBay_4 metaG (SPAdes) (version 2) | ecosystem: Host-associated > Algae > Red algae > Unclassified | place: Bantry Bay, Ireland...
CATACAATATGATAATCACATTTATAAACCACATGACTTAACTTCTTATACTTGCTCATAGATTAAATATAGGCATAGCCATCAGAACATAACCACCTGCAAAGCAGGTGGATTCTCAAGGTTAATTAAATTTTGCAACTAGACTAACCTCAATCATACTGAAGAAAAGGTCATGGCAATATTTTCAATTGTTCTGTTCACATCAATGGTCGCAGGCGTATCAGGGTTCTTGACGAGAAGAAAAGAACAAGCCAGTTCTGATGGTTATTTTTTAGGCTTACGAAGTCTTATTGCAAGTGTGATAGCATCTTCTTTATTAGTGACTAATCTATCCAGTCACCCATTTAGGTGCCGGGGGCTGATGCTCTTCTGCCCTCAAACTCCCTGGAGGGAAGACAGCTGCGCGGTGCTATTTCTGGCCAGGAAAGCGGGTGGTTTACCCCTTTAGAGGTTGGGGCTGATGCTCTTCTGCCCTCTAACTCCCTGAAGGGAGGACCGCTATGCGCTGCTACTTCTGACCAGGAAAGCAGGAGATCACGCCTTTGGGTATGCTCTTCTGCCCTCTAAATCCCTGAAGAGAGGACCGCTGTGCGCTGCTACTTCTGGCCAAATAAGTTGGTGGGTCACTCATTTGATGCAGTGATGCTCTTCTGCCCTCTAACTCCCTGAAGGGAGGACCGCTGCGCGGTGCTACTTCTGACCAGGAAAGCAGGAGATCACGCCTTTAGGTATGCTCTACTGCCCTCTAAATCTCTGAAGAGAGGACCGCTGTGCGCTGCTACTTCTGGCCAAATAAGTTGGTGGGTCACTCATTTGGGCAGTGATGCTCTTCTGCCCTCTAACTCCCTGGAGGGAGGACTGCTGCGCGCTGCTATTTCTGACCAGGAAAGCAGGAGATTTACCCCTTTAGAGGTTGGGCTGATGCTCTTCTGCCCTCTAACTCCCTGAAGGGAGGACCGCTGTGCGCTGCTACTTCTGACCAGAAAAGCGGGTGATCACCCCTTTGGGTATGCTCTTCTGCCCTATAACTCCCTGGAGGGAGGACTGCTGCCCGCTGCTATTTCTGGCCAAATAAGTTGGTGGGTCACGCCTTTGGGTATGCTCTTCTGCCCTCTAACTCCCTGAAGGGAGGACCGCTGTGCGCTGCTATTTCTGACCAGGAAAGCGAGTGGCTCACCCCTTTGGGCAGTGATGCTCTTCTGCCCTCTAACGGGTAGGTCAATGTCTGGCTTAAAATAGGCGTTGAGTTGGTCAGCACAAGCTTTGGTCAGCGGATTACGAACCATATCCCAATTTAGAGCCTGAGCTGCAAGTCCTTCCGAAGGATATGGTCATCGTTTGTTATAGTGGCACAATAACCCACCTAAGTATGCATACAAGACCATATGCCGAAAATTACGAGATGCAAAGGTCTTAAAGGTAAAAGCAGTCAATTTATGCTGCGAAAAATACCGCACAATCGCTTGTATGCTAGGGAAAAGGGTATAAATTTGCAATCGCTTTGAATGAAAAGTGATTTTGAAAGAAAATTTCGAAAACCAACGAATTTTGAAGGGGTCTGATTTCTATCAGAGCCTTTTACGGTGCCTTAGCTCAGTTGGTAGAGCAATGGATTGAAAATCCATGTGTCCCTGGTTCAATTCCTGGAGGCACCACAAAAAGACCTTCCGCGGTGCGGAGGGTCTTTTTTTTGGTGCCTTAATGTGAGCGAACGGTTCGTCGTTAAAGCGGATCAAAGGTCCTAAACGGACCTTTGAAGCGATGGAACCGATTCATTAGAATCGGGCATATCTATTAGTTAGTTTTGCATCTCCAGGAGAAACCCCATTCATCAGAAACAGTTCTGTACCTAATTGACTATTAAATTTTGGACAATTTCTTTACCACACTCGTGCCATCTTCAAAAAGGATTCTTACTATATATACTCCTGGATGCATAGGTTCCAGATTTAACACTCTCGACTTTTGAGAGAATATTAGCTGGCCAGAGCTATCATGCACACAAATTGAATTAGTCTCTTTACTATCTACAATAACGGTTGCAGTATTAATACTAGGATTAGGAACAATTTTTACGATATCTTTTAACTCTGATGGTTCCTTAGTGGCTACTGTTAAATCAGAATAATAATGCGTTTCATTCCATAATGACCAAGCAAATTCTCTAGTATAACCTGCCCAACCAGTCAACATACTTCTATGCATATTTCTTAGCAAGATAGACCTATAGGTAATAGCACCAAAATGATAAGGCTCCAAATGATTACGTGAAAAAGTAGTCTCTTCAAATGGAACAGTGTTGTCATACAGAAAGAGGTATTGTTGACTCTGTTCATATATCTGTTGAGCACTCAAATCTTGACTGGATTTTCTCAAAGGCTCTTTGTATAATTCTATAAGGTTATTATCTGCCCCATATACGTAGTCCCAGATATCAATATCTCCAAACTCCATTTCTGTTGAATTAAAGTTAGTTCGATCGCATTCCTTAGTAAGCAGACCACCTGCATCGTATATAAATTCTCTGCGATCTCTTTCTATGTACTCGGGATTTGAAGGTGAAATTGAATATCTGGACCTTCTCAAAATTTTATCTTGACTATTATAACTAAGACTGACACTATCAGTTTTGAATGTTGAGGGACCGATAGAATCATTTCTAACTCTATAACTTACAATGCTTGAAAGAAGTCCTGGTTCATCGTACATATAATTCTTATAACCTACTAGTAACATACTGTCCATTTCTACTCTAAAATCTTCAGATTTTACAAATTGATTCTCATTGTTATAAATGTATACAGTAAAGCTTCTATTCTCAGGGAATCCACCAGTTGCCACTTGGAAACCTTCTCTTCTTATGAGCTTGTTGTCCGAATCGTAAAAGAATTTTCTTGTGGTATGGTGAAAGTCATTTTCACAGGTGCCATAGTAAAAGTAAGTAAGTTGATCTGCCTCATTAAATCCAAACTCAGAACAATCCAAGGGTATCCACTCCTCTGTCTGAAATATCTTCTTATAGTTATTTTCAATGACTCTATTTTTCTCCCAAATAAATTCTGTCTTAATATAATAATTGTTAGGAGATGTAATAGAAATGGTACTATCAAGTACATGGGTCTTTATAGTTCTATTTTGAAGATTATCTTTGTTTCCTACTTCATTAACCATCTTAACAGCAAGATATTCATAATAGAGATCTGGATTCTCAACTTGAGAGGTTAGATAATTTTCAGCAGCAAAAAAAGATTCTTGACACTTTCCAATTAAACTTGTAAAAGTTAAAATTGCTACCAGAGCTAAGGCTTGTTTCATATGAAAATTTTTGTTCTTTCCAAGATGCACTAAAAATAAGTAGTAACATAAGCGAATTCTGAGAAAACAATACAGTATATGGGGGACTTAATTTTATTGAGTTTGTCCCAGTTCAAATGAAGAATGTAAAAATACACTCTGACTGTACAAGTAATATTAGTTTGACTTCTTCTGGCTGTAATTAGTTTTAGGCTGTACTTGACTTAATGATATGATAGATAATTGAATTCGATGTATATGAGATGTGCAGAAATTAATAGATTCTGCTAGAAAATAAATTAGCGAGTATATTTTTGATTCTGTGATACCATTTGTGATACCCTCCAGTACTGACACTCTTGTTCCTATATTGTTGATTATCAACCAGTTATCATTGAAAGAAACTGGAGACACCACAAAAAAGCCTGCGTCTACGCGGGCTTTTTTTTTGTGATGCCGTAAGGTGACCGGTAATTGTGACCGATAATTCTCGCCAGTGACTAAATCAATGATCCTTAAACGCCTGTCTCGACAGTGGTGGAGAGACCTTTGAACCGCTACCTCGGATTGACCACACTCTCAATATGTCACGACGTCAATTATCCGTAGGATCAATATCATCTACAGCTCTATTCACATCATCGGCTGCTTTCTGTAATTTTTCTGCATCAGTCTTATTAGGTTTCTTAGTGATTTTGGGTTTAGCGGTAGAAGTGTTGGGGGTTTCTGTGAAGGTGAAGCCCTTAGCATCAGTACCTACATGGATCGTGTCGCCTGCTGAAAATTCTCCCGACAGAACTTGCTTAGAGAGTTCGTTGGTGATTTCTTTTTGTATCACTCTTTTGAGAGGTCTAGCGCCGAACTGTGGATCGTAGCCCAGCTCAGCAACGAGATCCATTGCCGATTCTGAAAACTCTATGCCCATCTCTGACTTGGCCAGATTTTTCTTCGTTTTCTTGAGTATCAGATAAGCAATCTTTTTGATCTCCTCTTTGGTCAGCGGCTGGAACATGATCTGATCATCTATCCTGTTGAGAAATTCAGGTCTCAGTTTTTCTTTCAAGAAATCAAAAACTTCCATCTTCGTCGTCTCTATTATGTCTGATCTATGCTCCTCTCCCACTGCATCCAAGTCATCAAAATTCTCCAAGATCGTCTGCGCTCCCATATTGGAAGTCATGATGATAATGGTGTTCTTGAAGTTGGCCACTCGGCCTTTGTTGTCTGTCAGTCTACCGTCTTCGAGCACCTGCAATAAAATATTAAAAGTATCTGGATGTGCTTTTTCTATCTCATCGAGCAGTACGATGGAATAAGGCCTCCTTCTCACTGCTTCTGTCAGCTGCCCACCTTCATCATAACCTACATAACCCGGAGGGGCTCCCACGAGTCTAGACACAGAATGTTTTTCCTGATACTCAGACATATCTATTCTGGTGATTGCCCTTTCATCATCAAAGAGTACATCAGCAAGTGTCTTAGCAAGTTCCGTTTTTCCGACACCAGTAGGACCCAGGAATATGAAAGATCCTATAGGTTTGTTAGGATCACCAAGTCCTGACCGACTTCTTCTGATCGCATCGGCCACAGCGACCACGGCTTCCTTCTGGCCTATGAGTCGCTTGCCTATTTCATCTTCGAGATTGAGTAATTTTTCTTTCTCACTCTGAAGCATTTTATTGACAGGAATGCCTGTCCATCTAGCGACGACTTCTGCGATGTCATTAGCAGTGACTTCCTCATTGGTGAATCTGGAATCGGGTGCGATCTTATCGAGTTTTTCCTCAGCGGCTTTGAGCATCACTTCTTTTTCCTTGAGATCACCATAACGGATTTTTGCTACTTTCTCAAAGTCGCTATCGCGCTCTGCCATATCGGCTTCATGTTCTAGTTCTTCTATGATTTTCTTGATGGCTTGTATCTGATCGACGATTTCTTTTTCGTTTTTCCACTTGGCATTGACAGAATCTAATCTCTCCCTGGCATTGGCGATTTGCTCAGAGATGAGTTTCAGTTTCTTTTCATCTTTTTCTCTCTTGATGCCTTCCCGCTCGATTTCGAGTTGTCGCAATTTACGATCCAGCTCATCTATTTCTTCAGGAACAGAATCCAACTCCAGTCGCATCTTGGCCGCAGCCTCATCTATTAGATCAATAGCCTTGTCCGGTAATTTTCTTTCTGTGATGTATCGATTGGATAATTCTGCCGCAGCGATGAGGGCTTCATCTAGTATCTCGACTTTGTGATACATCTCGTACTTTTCTTGGATCCCTCTGAGTATGGAAATAGTATCCTCTATCGGTGGCTCATCCACATAGACCGTCTGGAATCTTCTCACGAGTGCTTTATCTTTTTCAAAATGTTTCTGGTACTCATCAAGAGTGGTCGCCCCTATGGTTCTGAGCTCTCCTCTGGCCAACGCTGGCTTCAGAATATTGGCAGCATCCATAGCACCATTGCCACCACCTGCTCCTATCAGAGTATGAATCTCATCTATGAATAAAATGACGTCACCATTAGAAGCATTGACTTCCTTAATCACAGCTTTGAGTCGCTCTTCGAATTCTCCTTTGAACTTAGCACCAGCAATTAGTGCAGCGATATCCAGTGTGAAAATTTTTTTGGATTGTAAATTCTCTGGCACATCTTGTTTGACAATACGCCAAGCGATGCCTTCTACGATGGCAGTTTTCCCTACCCCAGCATCTCCTACAAGTATAGGATTGTTTTTCTTACGTCTAGACAATATGTGAAGCATTCTTCTGATCTCTTCATCTCTACCGATTATGGGATCCAGCTTGCCAGATTCTGCTCTTTCATTAAGATTGATTCCATATTTCTTGAGGGCATTATACTCTCCACCACTGCTCTGGCTATCCACTTTACTGCCTTTACGCATTTCGAGAATAGCAGCTTTCAAGCCTTTTTCTGTAACCCCCAGATCTTTAAGGATCTGAGCACCTTTGTCCTTTCCTTTGAGAATTCCTATGAGTATGAGCTCCAATGATATGAACTCGTCTCCATACTCCTTCATATGCTTCTTGGCCCTACTCAGTGAAGAATTAGCATCATTGGTCAGATATTGCTTATCGGAGCCATCCACCTTGGGGTATTTTTTCATCTGAGCTTCCAGCTTATTGGCTAATGCAGGTATACTGACATCCATCTTCTTGAAAAGAAAACCCACCAATTCTTCGTCCACATCTATTATACCTCTTAAAATGTGTACGGTATCCACTTGCTGCTGATCCAGTTTTCTTGCGGCTTCCTGGCCTTTAATGATGGCCTCTTGGGCCTTTATGGTAAAGTTATCGTAAGTCATTATGCAATATATTTAATTACAATGGTAGAGTCTCAAATTAAGGTCCAAATAGAAAAAGAAGGTGTTCTGTTGCCTATTTGTCATAAATAGAATTGCGACGGGTCATTCTGGCAGTTATGCGACAGTAGTAGTGCTCTAGGTGGCATAGTAAGTGGATTATCAAGATTTTCGTGTCTATCCAGGAAGCAAGCTCTGCTTCCCCATCCATTATGCGGAATTAATAACCCATATGGTAAGAGAATATTCAGGTGTTACAGTCACTCCCTATGCTCTTCCTGTGGACATTTTATAATCACATTTAAATACTTAAAAAAATTAAACATGACACAGAAAGAACAGGAAAATCTAGGTTACACCATTGAAGCGCCCAAGAGGGGTTCTAAGATAGTCAATGTCATTGCTCCATTAATCTTACTTGCGAGTTTTGTCATAGGTGTGGGGTATGCTTCAATAGCACTGATGGGTAACAAAAATGATAACTACCTGGAAAAAGTAGAGCAGATGAAAAAAGAAAAAAAGAAAACTGAGACCTCAGAGGCTGCAATACTTATTGATGAAACGCTTTAAAAAATAAATAAAAACCACAACCCGATAATTGATAAAAAATTACCCCTGCCGAATATTTCTGCAGGGGTTTTTCATTTTTAACTAACGATTCCACTATAACTGAATATCCGAGCGCGGTGATTTATGGGCTCTGGAGGCCTTTAGTCAATAGTTTACTCTCACCTTGCCATATTCCTTACCTTTGCATCTTATGAGTGATAATATTCATCCCATATTCGACCAGCTACTGACGAGGCAGAACAAAGAACAATTCCTCAATCAGCGCTCAAAAGTGTTATGGTTTACAGGGTTATCAGGGTCTGGAAAAAGCACCATAGCACAAGGTCTGGAAAAGTACCTGTTTGCCCAAGGCTATTTTGTGCAAGTACTGGATGGTGACAATACTAGAACGGGTATCAATAAAAATCTGGGGTTTTCTCTTGAAGATAGACAGGAGAACATCAGACGCATAGCAGAACTCAGCAGATTATTCTTGGATGCAGGAGTCATATGCCTCAACAGCTTTGTGAGCCCCACCATAGAAATACGCGAGCTCGCCAAACAAATCATCGGACCAGAGGACTTTATCGAAATATATGTGAATACTCCACTGCATATCTGCGAACAAAGAGACGTCAAGGGCTTGTATGCCAAAGTAAGAGCTGGAGAAATCAAGGGGTTTACAGGCATAGACTCCCCCTTTGAAGCACCTCAAATGCCTGATTTGGAATTGCTTACGGAAAATCAGACCGTGGACGATTCTATCCTAAAAGTGTTTAATTTTGCCCTCCCAAAAATTTCCTTAACCTAGAAAATAGTAATGAACTATAACATCAACCATCTCAAGGAATTAGAATCTGAATCCATCTATGTGATGAGGGAGGTCGCTTCTCAGTTTGAGAATCCAGTATTGATGTTCTCAGGCGGTAAAGACTCCATACTAATGGTGCATCTGGCTTACAAAGCCTTCTTTCCAGCCAAGATTCCATTCCCTTTGCTTCATATAGATACAGGACACAATTTCCCTGAGACTATCCAATTCAGAGATGCCCTAGTAGAAAAAATAGGCGCCAAGCTCATAGTAGGCTCTGTGCAAGAAGCCATAGACAAGCGAATGGTCACGGAGGAAAAAGGGGTGAATGCTTCCAGAAATGGTCTGCAGACTGCCGTATTGTTAGAATCATTGGAAAAAGGAAAATACAATGCTGCTCTAGGTGGTGCAAGAAGAGATGAGGAGAAAGCCAGAGCCAAGGAAAGATTTTTCTCTCACAGAGATGAATTCGGGCAATGGGATCCTAAGAATCAGAGACCAGAATTGTGGAACATCTTCAATGGCAAGCACCATATGGGTGAGCACTTCAGGGTCTTCCCGATCAGTAACTGGACAGAGCTGGATGTGTGGCAATATCTGGCTATGGAAGAAGTAGAATTACCGTCTCTGTATTATGCACATGAGAGAGAGGTTTTTGAAAGAGATGGTACACTACTGGCGGATTGTGAATACATAGAAAAGAAACCAGGAGAAACAGTATTCAGAGAAACGGTACGATGCAGAACCATCGGGGATATGACCTGTACTGGTGTATGGAAATCCACCGCTGCCACCACTGACGAAATCATAGAAGAGGTTGCGACGACACGTATGACAGAAAGAGGAGGCCGAACTGATGACAAGAGATCAGAGACCAGCATGGAAGACAGAAAGAAAAAAGGTTACTTCTAAAAGAATTCTCAAATAACCTATTCCAAAGATCACAAAGATAAATCACAATGTCAGATAGCTACAAAGTAGATAGTGAACTTCTAAGATTCACGACAGCTGGATCTGTGGATGATGGGAAATCAACCTTGATAGGAAGATTACTTTATGATAGTAAGTCCATATTCCAAGATCAATACGAACAAATAGAAAGGGTTTCTGAAAGACGTGGTGAGGACGGTGTGAATCTAGCCTTGCTTACTGATGGTCTGAAGTCAGAAAGAGAACAAGGCATAACTATAGATGTTGCTTACCGATATTTCTCTACCCCAAAAAGGAAGTTCATAATAGCCGATACGCCAGGCCACATACAGTACACCCGTAACATGGTGACTGGAGCCTCTTCTGCTAATGTGGCTCTCATACTGATAGATGCCAGGAATGGTGTTGTGGAACAAACTAAGCGCCATGCCATCATCGCATCGTTACTACAGATTCCTCATGTTGTTGTCTGTATCAATAAGATGGATCTCGTCGATTACGATGAGAATCAGTATAATAAAATTCAAGACGAATTTGAAAAATTCGCTGCTAAGCTCGATGTGATAGATGTACATTTCATTCCTATTTCTGCATTGATCGGAGACAATGTTGTGCATCGTTCTGAAAAGACACCTTGGTATGATGGGCCGACTCTGATGTATTACTTAGAGAATGTACACATTGCTAGTGATCACAACTTTATCGACACCAGATTTCCTGTACAGTATGTCGTGAGACCATACAGCGATGAATACCATGATTACAGAGGGTATGCAGGAAGAGTGGCAGGAGGTGTCATGAAAAAAGGTGATGAGGTAATGTTATTACCATCTGGATTTAATTCTAAAATAAAGACCATTCAAGGCCCAGCTGGAGAGCAAGAACAAGCTTTTCCACCCGAGTCAGTAACTATCTTGCTGGAAGATAATTTTGATTTGAGTAGAGGTGACATGATCGTCAGACCAAACAACAAACCTGAAGTAACGCAGGATGTGGAGGTGATGCTGGTATGGTTTGATAGTGAGAACCCTCTCAGGGAAAAAGGAAAATATGCAGTTATGCATACGACACAAGATGTGAGATGTGTAGTCAAGGAAATCAGATACAAGTTGGATATCAACTCACTGCATAGACTTAAAGAGCATGATGGAATACAAATGAATGATGTCGCCAGAGTTGTCATAAGAACAACTAAGCCGCTATTTGTTGATTCTTATAGAAACAATAGAATTACCGGTAGCCTGATCTTAATAGACGAAAGCTCTAACAGCACAGTGGGGGCAGGAATGATTATTTAATTTCAATACCTCTAAAAAAGAACAAGAGATGCAATCTTTCGATCGCGCCATTGTTTTTATAACGTTAAGGTTGTACACCTAAGATATTCGTTCAAGTGAAAAATTTATCTCTATCAAATATTCGTTGTATCGCGAATTAAATTCGACCAAAAAAAATTCTATTAAATTCTTCTTGAATTAAAGCCCTCTATAACAACCAGCTGTGTATCTATTTATCTATGGTAAAAGAGAAATCCGCGTAACCGGTATGCAGATTTCTCTAAAGACGTCTAACTGAATTTCGAATATTACATATTCGAGTATAAGACCCCTTATAATTCAGATACGCTGCCTAAGTGCTAAAAAATTACCAAACAATCATTTAAGCAGCACCAAGTCAAACCGCCGATTCTACAGGTTTCTCAGAAGTCTGCCTTTTTTCTTTTTAGGCTTTAAAGGCTTAATTCCCTTAAGAACAGGACTGTGTCTGAGCCTAAGGAGATTTAAGCCTGCTTAGGAATTTCGGTTTTTAAAGTCGTTAAGAAATAGAAACGACCAATTCCGCATCGGCGGATAGAGCTGAAAGCTCTAAGGAAAAGAACCGCGAAGCGGATGGGCGGCCAGCCAGCCTTGAATTTTTACCCAATGCCTCGATTGTTGTCGAGGTTTACTCTCTCGAAAGCAAAGTATACTTGTTTTAATTACCTATCGGCAACCGCTCATTCTTGTTTCAAGACATAAACGAATGGTGCAGCCAAAGCTGCTTCTAAAGTCTTAATTAAACGGACATAGTAGTGAGAGAACCGAAACATTAGTTTCGGCTTGCGAAAGCCCGTCGGCGAGACAAATACCTGAAGATTTGATGATCAACCAATTAACACGTTCAAATTAGAAAAGATAGTGTATTCTAAATGCGCAAATCAGAACAATTAATTCTCTGCAACATCAGGAATCACAAAGGTTTGCATTGCGGCATTATTATTAGCAACTAAGACCAGACTTCTTTTAGCTGACTTCAAGATTGCCATTCTCCGCACATCACCTTTAGTAAAGAATCCAGATTCTGAACTACTGAGTACCTTGAAAGACTGTGAACCTTCGTTAAGGAGGACCAATCCAGTCCCCGCATCAGCTCTAGGTGTCTCCACCTCAGAAACAAACCAATTACCTGCCAATATTAAATCTTTATCACCATCGCCATCAAGATCTTTTGTAATCACATCTTGGATAGGGAAGAACTGTGCCTCAGTAGGTAATCTTTGAATTTTCATACCTGTAGGCTCGTTCCACATAACAACAGAACTAAAAGTGTTAGCTTTCAAATGTAAAGCCTTATTCAGTGCAGGACCATAAACATCAAAGATATTCGCTGCTCCGAATGCACTGTAACTACCGAATTTGTTTTTTAAAGAAGGTAACTGCTCAGAAGAACATTGAAATCCTCTGACGGGATATAAGTCTTCCCCTGAATAATATCCTAAGATTATATCTTCAGTACCATTCTTATCCAGATCTCCTGCATAGACCTCAAAGGGCCTTTCTGCAGATGCTGAATACTTATAATTTTCTCCTAAATTTCCTATTATGTAATCATCATCCCCATCATTGTCCAGATCACAAGCTTTTATGATATTCCACCATCCGACTTGTTTTCCAGTTACTAACTCTTGTAGTGATAATACGCCATCGTTGTTATTATAAAAGTTAATATTGCTCCACTCACCCACAGTAATTAAGTCCGGGTCACCATCTTTATCATAGTCAGACCATATAGCTGAGGAAACCATAGCAGTCTGAATTGCAGCAGCAGCATTGCCATCAGAAACGCTTGTGAATTCACCTTGATTGTTTTCCAGTAGAACTGATCGAGGCGCCTGAGGATATCGGCCGGGAATAACTCTTGCACCAACAAATAGATCCTGATCACCATCTCCATCATAGTCCGAAGCTGCCACACAGCCTCCAGAAAATTCTGTTCCTCTCAGTGACGCTTTTGCTCTTGTGTATAGTCCTTTACCATCATTAATATATAGTCTATCAGATAGGTCTTTAGAATTGTTCTGGAATTCATAACTACCACTGACTACGTACAGATCAATGTCCCCATCATTATCAGCATCAAAAAATTCTGCCGCAACATCTTCATGGTTTTTGTCATTTTCCCAGGTACTGGAAGAGCTGGGTTCAAAGCCACCCTTAGTCTGCAGAAATAATTGTCCTGCTTGCGATCGTGCACCACCAACATATACATCTTCAAGTCCATCGCCATTCACGTCAGCAGTAGACAAGGCCGGACCTAACTGTGATAACTTGTGTGGTAACAATACTTGTACGTCAAAATCGTTATACCCTTGTTCTGTATGTGTAAAATTTATCTGTTCTCCGTTTCGAGCTTCATACAGCAAGGTTCTTTTCTGTTCTTTCTTCACTTTTGATTTTTTTGCCCCTTTGTAATCTATGGTGACCACCTGATTACTTTCTATGGGTCCTGTAGTTTGTTCCTTGTCATCATACCATACAATTTTGATATTCTCAATAACCTCATCATCGGCTAGCCCAAAATGAACCAGTGCTTCTGAGCAAGATTGAAAACCTCTCGTAACCTGATGTTCTTTATATTGCTTCCCTTTGTTAGTTTCCAAGGTTATCTTACTATTAAGGCCCATACTGTTCCTGACCTGTCCTTTCAGTTTCAGTCTTAAATATTTTCCTTTGGAATTATTCTTGTAAATACTGGCAACTCCATTCATATTATTAATGACCACATCCAGAGTTCCATCATTGTTCAAGTCCCCATATGCCATTCCGTTAGAATGTCCGGTCTCATTAAATCCCCATTCTGAAGAAACTTTTCTAAATCTATAATCTCCCTCGTACTCAAAAGCATAATTTGTTAAAGGCGTACTATTCAAGAATGATGAAGTAACCTCGAAGCTCAGTTGATTGTTGTTCTTGGCTGCCGCAGCATTGGCTTTGTTACTGAAATCTTTGTCCTGCGTATCCTTTAACCAACCATTAACCACCAGCAAATCATTGTCACCATCATTGTCATAGTCCCCGAACAGGCAACTCCAGCTCCAGTCCGTTTTGGAAATACCCGCATAGTCAGCTATGTCACTGAAATGCCCATTTCCATTATTGATCTGAAAACAATTACGCATGTATTGATAATGCTGGCCGTTATCTATGAGATATTGAAACTTCTCTGGATCCATCGGAGCCATATTGGTTTTCTGTCTGGTGTTGTCTTCAGAGAGCATCTCTCCAGTAAACAAGTCCAAATTTCCATCATTATTTATATCTACTACATCCACGCCCATAGAAAAATACGAACAATGAGGGAAGTATTCTCGGAGCGACTCTTTGAAAGAACCATTCTTTTGGTTGACGTAGTAATTGTCTCTCGGTTGGAAATCATTTGACACGTACACATCTGTCCATCCGTCATCATTGAGATCAGCTGCCACTATGCCTAAGCCATAACCGTGGTTGACCATATTTGCTTGTTGCGTGGCCTCCGTAAAAGTACCATTACCATTGTTTCTGTAAAAACGATCAGACTCTACCATTGAAGCATTGTTGGTTTTCTGAACTACCTTATCCATTGACTGTCTGAATACGGCCGGATGAGAGGAAATATATAAGTCCAGATCACCGTCTTTGTCTTGGTCGAAGAAAACAGATTGGATACTTCTACTGCCATCTGCTAGGCCAAAGGCCTTAGCTGCCTCTATGAAGGTGTTGTTCTTCCTATTGATAAACAAAAGATTTGTTCTATCGCTGGCTTCACTGAACCATCCTGATCTGCAAACATAGATGTCTATCCATCCGTCATTGTTGACATCTGTGAAAGTTACTCCTGTTTTGCATCCGCCATATGTGTCAATTCCCGAAGAAGCACTTATATCTTCAAATTGGAAATCCCCCTTATTCAAATATAACTTGTCCTTTCCCTGTGTGGAAGTAAAGTAAATATCAGATAAACCATCATTGTTTATATCCCCTATTCCGACTCCACCTCCATTATACAAATAAGTGTAATTAAAATAATTGAGCTCACCTGTTTCTTTTATTTCATTATTGAACTCAACACCACTATTTGACGGGTCAATTTTAGTGAAAACAGCTCCAGTAGACTCTTGGCTTTTACCATCAGAAGGGTTCTTCTTCTTTGGGTTTTCATTCTGACATCCTAATACTAGGAACAAAACAAATGCAAGCTTCCATCTCATAAGTAATTTCTTAAGGGCAAAAAAAATTTAAACTACGAAAAATTCAATAGCCCTAACTTAAATTCAAAAAAAAACCTGTAGCAAGTACGCAACTCGCTTCAGGTTCTGAAAATTGTTTATACTAGGATAATATCTAATCCAAAATGGTGAAACTACCAGCTTTCCTGATTGTAGATCCATCTATGATCTCAAAAATTATCATATAAGTATAGACACCTCCTATAACTTTTTCGTTATTAAATACGCCATCCCAACCTAGATAGCTACCCAAGTGTCCATCGTGATCATCAGTGAACATAAGCTCACCCCATCTATCGTATATGTAGAGTTCGCGAATTCCTATTACAGATTCGTTAGCTCCTGGAGTAAAATAATGATTTGGTCCTTCATCCTGCGCTGAAATTATATTGGGAATATAAATATCAACAATCAGCTCCACATCTATATCAATTCTCTCTCTTACCTCACAGCCATTATCATTAAAGGCAAACAACTCCACGTAAGTGTCCTCTAATGGACTGTAGGATAGTAACTCTTGGTTATTGCCTACTAGATCCCCATTCTCATCATACCATTCAAAGCTATTCAATGCCCCAGAAACATATTCTGGTATTATGTCTATACTGGAACCAATATTGATTAACTTATCTTCTCCTAGATCAAGAGCAGCTTCTATGTCATCCACTCCAAGGATAATTGTGATCACACTATCGCAACCCACCTCATTAGAAATTGTCGTCTGGTAAGTTCCTGCTTCTGTTGCAAATATATCTTGGTAAACATATTCATCTCCGGGACAAATCAGTACCTCCTCTACTCTCTCTCCCAATGGCAATATTGCCAAATTCAGATTGACTATGCTATCACAGCCTTCAGAAGAAAGAAAGCTCGTGGGGTATACACCTTCATTATCATATATCTGGCCTTCGTATTCGTAAACATCACCTTGACATATTTCCATATTGAACTCTGTAATATCATGAGACACCACTGTCAAGTTTACAGTAATGATCGAATCACAACCAGCATTATTACTTAATATTGAAACATACGTATCCGTTTCTGTTCCTATTATGTCATCCATTATGAAGGTCTCGCCCTCACAGATGGTTGCATCCATTTCCATATTTGTATTAGGGTTTACTTTAAGGTCAAGCATTATCAGACTATCGCAACCAGAACCCGAAGACATCATGATTTCGTAAATACCTGTTTCCGTAAAGATTTCTCCATAAATGACTAAAGGTTCATCCTCACAAGCTTCATGACTCTCCTCAAATTCCAATAATGAATTATATTCTAAACTAAGTGTAACCAAACTATCACAGCCAAACTCATTTTGCAAAATGAAAGTTTGCTCACCCTCTTCAGTTATCTCCTCTCCATTAAAAACAAATATATCACCCGGGCATATCTTTGCTGTTTCTTGAGTAGGTGCAGCCACGGCATTTGCCAAGACATTTATTGTGATAGTACTGTCGCAACCCGCAGCATTAGTCAAGCTAGCGTAATAAACACCTCCGACAGTTATGTCTAGACCATATTCAGAATATACGTCTCCATCACAGATGTTCACAACTTTTTCGCTTTCAGAATCTTCTAGAACTTTTATGTCAAAATCATACTGGACATCACATTCATCTTCTTCTGAAACCACAATTGAATAAAAACCTGTGGAGTCTGCCTTGAGGTCTCCAAAAACAAACGGTAATTCAGAAGAGCAAAGCTCTAAAGCCTCACTGATTATTTCAGGCGCTTCCACAAATAAATCCAACTGATATAATTCATCACAAGCTCCATCTACTGACTTCATATGTTCATAAGTACCAGCAGTGGAATAGTCTTCACCGTTCCACTCAAAAGTTTTTCCTTGGCAGATGGTCTCTGTGGAAACGATTGCCATCGGAGTCTCAACCGTAAGCAGTATAATAAACGTACTGTCGCAAGCACCATCCGTCTGGACAGTTGTCTCATAAGTGCCTGAAGCGCTTGCTTCAATATCGTGAAACACATAACTCAATCCTTGGCAAATAGTAGCTTCCATATTATATTCTTGTGCATCCTGTTCTATGATCGTGAGCATAAGGACACTATCGCAACCTGAATCGGCTTTCAATGGAATTTCAAAATCACCTGAACTATCAAATAGCATTCCAGCCATTTCTATAGATCCACCTGAACATATATCCACTGTCAAGTTCTCTACTTTTTCTTGCATAACCGTCAAGTTAAGGGCACGGACCACGTCACACTCTCCATTGGTTGTTTCCGTAAATTCATAGGTACCCTCTGTATCGTATTCCATCCCATTCCAAGTAAATGTCTCACCAGCACATATTGTTGCGTCTTCCACTGCAGGCTGAGGATCGATCACTTGTAGATTAATCGTAATTAACGAATCACAAAGACCCATTTCTACAATTGTATTATAGCTGCCGGATTCTGTCGCCGTAATATCTCCATAAGTGAAAACTTTACCTTTACAGATTGATCTTTCATACGTAGCTTCCACAGGGGGTACCATTTCCAAAATCAATGTGACTATGCTGTCACAACCAGAAACGGCATCAAAGGTTATTTCCGTAGTGCCTGCCTCAGTATATATCACTCCATTGTATTCATAGCTGCCACCAGTACAAAAACTATCTTCTAGCGTGGAAGTTACTGGTTGTATGACTGTAAGTTCTATTACATAGACTGTATCACAACCACTGATGCCAGTACAGGTTGTTTCATAAGTGTCCTGCACACTTACTGAAATATCTTTGAATTCAAAGACCTCTCCAGCACAGATGGTAGGCGTCATCATTATTGGTTCCAGTGGCACAAAATTAAAAGTCTTTCTGACCAGACTATCACAACCTGCTACACTAGGAAAACTCTCTTCAAATATTCCAGATGTACAAATCGTCTGAGATCCAAACTCAACACAAGTGCCTTCACAATGGGTCTCAGTAAACTGATATGCGGCATCTTGTGTAACATATACATCAATAGATACTAGACTGTCACAGCCATCAGAGCTGGCAGTAGTTCTGTACTCAAAATAGCCTTCACGAGTCAAAAAGAAAGGACCGAACACGATAGTATCACCATCACAAATATATTCCTCGCCCAGATATACATCATAAAAAGGAACCTCAACCTCATAGGCTTCACTGATGGTACAACCTGTTGAGGTAATTGCGATCACTTCATAGGTGCCTTCAACATCTGGTAAAAGATCTGACAAGGTGATAGTTGATCCAATCTCGCCTATGATAGCAATCGAGTCTTTATACCACTGGTAAGCAGTAGCATCCGTCACCTCTAAGGTCAACTTTAAATTATGTCGGCATATCGAACCAGTTACACTGGTGAGCGGCATGATGTCAGAGCACACGCATTCGTCGTCATTCAGATCGACCAGCATATCCCCATCATCATCGAGGGCATTGTTACATATTTCCTGAGCGGAAACAAGTATTGTCATAGACAGAAACACCACTGTCCAAAGTGACTTTAAATTAATCATAAACATTCTCCTTAAGGTTAAATTCTATCAATAGGTTTTCTTACATGAGCATGAGATTGGTCGTTGATAAATTGAGTTGAATTTTGTGTAATTGGTTTTTATTTTAGTCACATCAAGGTGTCTGCACTGTACATCCATTTACGTCTGTAACTTGTATGCAATAAGTCGTGCCTCCATTCAATCCAGTAATAGTATATGAGCCATCTGAATTCAATGATGTCGTACCTTGTTCTGTTCCAGTGGTAGTCTGCCAGGTTATGGTATATGGACCATTACCTTGTGATACTGTGACCGTTGCTTCTCCAGTACTATCCATACATAAATCCTGTGAAGTTTCTACAGCTGCGGCTATTACATTCTCATTGACTAAGACTGTAACTTCCGCGGTATCAGTACATCCGTTCTCGTCTGTAACGGTCAGTGTATAAGTCGTCGTTGTTATCGGGTAGGCAATAGGGTTAGATATGTCAGAATCAGAAAGATCTGTTGTTGGTGTCCATTCATAAGTGACTCCGCCACTTCCTATAAGCTGTGTGGAATCCCCCTCACAGATCATCACATCAACTCCAGCATCTGCAATACCATCACACAGACAATCAAGATCTATCCGTACATTATCTATGAACAATCTCTCTCCTGAGTCCTCAAATCCAGAAACAATTGTAAATCTTATTTCTGTGCTCGCAGCTATATAAGCACTAATATCCAGCCACGGCATCTGTGTGCCACTGATAGCACCACTGTAGGTAAATACTGTCGTCCAGATCGATCCATCAAAAACTTCTACCATGAACTCATCGTCAACACCCAAAGCACCCTCGCCCCAGAAATCAAATGAAAGGATAGCAGAACTATGCCCAGTAAGATCGACACGTCTCCTTATGGAAGGTGGCGAATCGTCTCTATTCTCCATCAATAAAGCACCCCCAAAAATCATTACATCTCCACTCGCTGCACTGTTGTTATCTCCAGACTCGTCCCAACTGTAATTAGACCACGACTCGGAACCATCAGATCCAAAGTAGGATAAGGTATTAAACTCATGCAAATAGTGACAAAGTGAAGTCTGGTTACATTCAAAACTGTAAACTTCAGCCATGTCGCTTCCAGAACAACCATTAGCATCTGTTACGATCAGAATATATGTTCCACCTTCTATTACAGTTGGTGTCTCTAAGTCTGAAGTGAATCCACCTGGTCCTGTCCACGCATAATCATATGGCGCTAAACCACTCATAGCATTAGGGCTGAGCATACCATCAGCACCTATACAGAAACTTAAATTAGGTCCTGCGTTTACTTCCAACTCTGATTCTGGTATTTCCACACTACATATTACTTCACAACTGTTAGCATCAGTGATCGTCACATCATGCGTACCTGCTGAAAGATTTATTGCAGTCTGTGTTGTTTCGTTATTATCCCATAAGTAAGCATAGGGCGCTTGCCCACCGCAAGCTGAAATGCTGGCTGATCCAGGAGAACCATCACAACCATAAGCCTTTAATGTGGCCTCTTCACAAATCGTGCCTCCGAGTGCCAGTTCCACTGCATCAAAACCAGCACCTTCTATTCCTATGCCTGTCACCTCAAAGGTCACACTGGTCAATGGCGTCTGAGAGAGAATGGCTATAGAACCAGCCGCTGTACCATCAGCGGTGTTTTCTGTTGCTTCGGGCTCTAATAGACTGGCGACGTCTGGTGTTCTGTAGAATTGCATAGCACTTACTTGTAGATCGCTCGTACCAGAAAGTTTTTGTAAAATCACTCCAGGGGTTGTAACCGTCCATTCAGAACTATTGGAAATATAATTTCCAGGGTAACCTCCAGCTTCACCAAGCCTATCTATGTGTAACACGACATCTTTCATCGGATGATCAAAAGTCAAAGTGAAAATTGCCGTCCCTTTATCATCTCCCAATGTGTCAATATCTGTCAGAGCACTTTCCGGTGTATCATCCCATTCAAATTGAAATCTCAAAGCAGGCAAACCTGCAGCACTCTCCACAAACCACAATGGGTCTGTCGTGGTAAGGAATTCTCCTATATCTGAATTATCTATTCCTGTATTATCATCGTGTAATACTGAAAGTGTCACCCTTGTTCCGTTATCTGAATTCCAAGGACCCTCTTGAGTTCCTGTCCACTCCATAGATGAAGTACGCGTACACAATTCTGGACTACACATCAATTCTGGAGGTCCAGACACTGTTAAGTCGCGTTCGAGTTCACAACCGAGATTATCCACGACTGTCATGACATAATGCCCAGCAGAAAGATTATTGAACACTCCAGTTGTATTGGAACCTTCACCTGGGATGGAATAAGTATAAGGACTACTTCCTGTTGTGGCTGTTGCCAATATTCTTCCATTCTCTGCACCAAAACAAGTTTCATCAATCAACTCTGCTTCCAGCAAAAGATCAGAAGTCGTTATGATAACTTCATCAGTAGATGTACAATCATTATCATCTGTAACAGTAATGACATAAGTGCCCGCTTCTGACACATTTATAATCAATGTCGTCGCTGTAAAATCATCAGGCCCAGACCATGCATATTCATAAGGTGCAATTCCATCTTGCACTATCGGCGTTATCTCCTTGTCAACACCTGAACACAAATCATGATCAAGACCAGCATCCACTTGTGGACCAGGCTCGTCGATTATTATCGCATTTTCTATATCTATTGCACAATCGCCATTATTCTTTCTGACCCAGAGGTCATAAGTACCTATTGATAAATTCGTATACGCGACTGCTCCGTCTGTATCAGCAACTGGTGTCTCCCAAGTATTACCTGCATCCATTGAAAACTGTATGCTATCGATTCCCACCACATCATCAAAACTTATAGTCAGGCTACCATTGTCTTGCCCACAAGTTGCATTGGTATCAGTAACCTCAGTCACTACTGGTGCTGAATAAACGATAAAATCAGCCATTGCAGAATTCATACAACCATTCGCATCAGTTACAGTATAAGTTATAGGGTAAGTACCTGGGCCAACTGACGCTGGACTAAAAGAAGAACCTGATACGCCTAGGCCTGAATAGGTGCCTCCAGTAGGAGTTCCACCGAATAGACCTACATTCAATTCCGTTTCGCAAGCCTCTCCCACAGCCAGATTTATTTCTGTTTCAGGTAGCTCTAGAACATCTATCTCATCAGTAGCAGTCGCTAAACAGCCCTCTGAGTTATTATATTCGTATGATATGATATAAGGTCCTGGTCCTGTAACCAAAGCAGCTTCTGGATCAAATATTCCACCACTTACACCAGGACCTGAATAGGTGCCACCCGATGGCGAACCACCAGTAAGTGTTATGGGGTCATCTGTCTCACAAGCAGAAGTTTCTGGTAATTCAAGAACAGCCATTGTGCTGAACATGCCTTCTATGGTAATGTCATCTATGGCCATGTCGAGCTTTGATCCAGGTGTAGCTGGATCGGAAGCTTCCACATATAGGTATATGGTCTTTCCTGCATGCGCAGAAAGATCTATAGATACCGCTGTCCAACTAGCGTTTCTATAACTGGGATCACCCACCTCACTCACAACATTCTCCAAGACATTGGAATTACTCGCATCTCTAACTTGAATATTGAGATAATCGTTGTTGTTGGCATTTGTGATATGAGCAAAATAATAATACAATTCCATGATGAGACTGCTCGCATTGGTGGGCAGTACGATACTTCTGGATGTAGCTGAAGTAGGACCACCATCCAAGTCTTGATTGTTTACTATTCCAGTAACTAAGGTCTGATCACCACCATGAGCTGCCAATTCCATGATTGTGGTATTCGTAGAAGTATAGGGCGACGGAACGCCAATTATAAAATTACCATCACTTGCACCAGAGCCTATCGTCCAATAATTATCTCCCGTGGTTGTTTCAAAATCTGCTTCGAAAAGTTTCTCTCCATATTCACAAATGTCAGACCGTACATATATAGTTGTTTCACAAGACGAGATACAACCGAATTCGTCCGTTACTGTAAGTGTATAAGTTGTTGTGGATGTCGGTGTCACTATCGGGTTAAGCACATTAGAATTACTCAATCCCGCTGAAGGCGACCACTTATAAGTCACACCAGTTCCAGATCCTTCAAGTTGCACGGATTCACCTAAATCGACAGTGAATTCAGGTCCTGCATCGCACGTTGCAAAACTTACAGTAATGTCAACCGAACTTTCAAATTCACAGCCTTGTTCATTGGTCACAGTCACATTATAAGTACCTGCAGCCATAGAAGTTATACTCGTGATTACTGGATTACGATCAGTGCTGTAAAACCCATTAGGTCCTGTCCAATTCCATGCGATACCAACCTTACTTTCCTCTAGCAAGAATGCTGTTTCTCCCTCGCAGAAATGCGTTTGGTTTGAACCAGGAGATGCAAAATTAGGAACAGAAACCAGCAAGTCACATAGCGTGATCTCCGCATCATCTGGTGTATCACCCACCCCGTAGAATACATCCCAATCTCCATCACAATCCTCGTCTATTATAGCAATGTGTGAGTCCTCAGAAAATATTACATTATCGAAAGGGTTGTCCAAATTTCTCCTCTCCACAAATTCTGGATTAAATGCTGTTCCAATATTTTCAAAATATTGAACAGTGGATACTTGATTTCCCGAGAACATATCAAAATCTCCGTCTCCATCCCAGTCAATGAGATATGGAGAAGATTCATACTGGCATACGCTGGATCCTGGACAACTTTGTGATGGATTATTTTCGTCTTCCCCATCAGCACGGAATCCATCTAATGGATTTAAACTTCCTACTCTTCTTACCAGATTCGGCGAGCTTGCACTACCTGTATTTTCATAGTAGTGGAACCACCCCAGCTTTCCTCCCACAACTGCATCATTATCTCCATCATCATCCAGATCCATCCAGAATATTGTCGGGTCAGCGTAGCCGATTACCGCACCTCCATCAAGAGCATTAAAATCAAACCCTGAAATCGGATTATTGCCGCTGGTCGCTTGTGTGAAAATAGGATTAGTGGCAGTTCCCGTATTCCAATAAAAATATTTATTGCTTGATTCATTCCCGACCACTGACATGTCGAAATCTCCATCCCCATCCAAATCACAAAAACCTAATGTCATATCCAAGAAAGAAAGTTGTGGCATTATATCCAGTGCTGTGCCAGTACGATCCGTGTAAGTACCATCACCATTATTCTCGAAGAAAAATAGCTCTCCATCTCCCCCTGCAAGCATATCTGCATCACCATCACCATCTATGTCTACAGAGTTAGGCTGAGGATCAGGAACCAGAGAAAAATCCACATAAGGACTTGAAGTGTCATCGCATCCGCATCCTGTTGTTATGAATTCCACATTATCAATTGCAATATCACTTTTAGAACCATTGCCTATCGTTGCTACGAACCTTAATTGGGTGTTATTATTTATATAACTGAAAAGATCCACGACTTCCGTAAGCCAGTTATTTCCTGTCTGACCATTCTGAGTCCAGATAGTAGACCATGATGTTCCGAAATTTATAGAAGCTTCCAGTGACAAACTTCCTGTCGTATTCCCATACATATGATAATCAAAAGTGAACTGAGCACAAGACTGATTATCCAAATCAAAACAAGGACTTTTGAATATAGTCGTATAATTTGCTTGTCCACTGGCTTCTGTAAACATATACCAACTTCCATGTGATCCAGATGAAGGACCCGTGGAGGAAGAAGGTGTTCCACTTGCATCCCTAGTCCAATCAAAATCATCTAATATCGTTTCTTGACTCCACAAACCTATCCCAGATTCAAAACTTTCAGTGTAAGGATAATCACCGGCAGAAATTGTTCCTGCACAAGGCGGCACAACTGTTACCGTAACCTCATCTGTATCCTTACACCCAAAAAGATCTGTAACTTCAAGTGTATAGGTTGTCGTCACAGAAGGTGATGCTATGGGATTGGGAATGTTAGTATTATTCAGTCCAGTGGAGGGTGTCCAACTATAGAAATCTGCACCACTACCGTTAAGTTGTGTACTGCTAGGTGCATTGATGGAAACATCTATACCTGCATCCGCAGTCGGTGCTGGTATGTTCTGTATATTTGCCGTACCCAATGATGCCTCACAAGTCCCTACTCTATTTCTTACCAGTAAATCATAAGAACCAGCTGATAAATTACTAAAGGTCGTAGAACCACTCCCGTCCGTAACTTCTCTCCAAGTCAAGCCACCATTAATACTAAATTCTATATACTGTATGTTAGATTGATTGATGAAATTGAAAGTGATTTCGCCATCATTCTTGTTACAATGATCATCCTCATAAGTAAAGCTGACATTAGGTGCAGGATCTACTCTTATTCTATCCGTGGCCACTGCCTCACAACCAGTAGAAGGATCTACGTAGGTATAACTTATGGTGTATAGACCAGCACCTAATGACATGGCATCAAAAATATTTCCAGTAACACTACCTGCTGGGCCTGACCAAGTTCCGCCGGCTGGGGTTCCTCCATTGAGTATTATGTTATCATCTGTGGCACAGGCTCTATCTTCAGTAAGTGTCAATCTCGCAGACGGAACATCGCGAACTGTTAATTCGTCAGTCGCAAAACCCGTACAACCTTCCGAATCTTGATATCGATAAGTAATCGTATGTGTTCCGATTCCAGCCGCTACCGTGCTGAATCTACCTGTCAATGAATTGACCCCATTACCTGAATAGACACCACCCACAGGGCTACCACCTCCCATTACAATTCCTGTTTCTCCTATGCAATATTCGTCCTCTACCAGAACAAAGTTCATAATCGGACCAGCATGGACTTCATAAGTATCAGTGGCCGTACTTGAGCAGCCATTTCTTATGATAGTATAAGATATGGTATGCACACCTATCCCAGCAAGAGATGGGTCTATGGTGTTTCCCACCACCCCGGGACCACTCCAAGTCCCTCCTAATGGCCATCCACCTCTCAAGGCATCTGGATCATCTCCTGTACAAGCTTCATCATCCGTCAATGATAAATTGACATCAGGTACATTGCTTACTCTTATGTTTTGTGTCGCGAAATTTTCGCAACCATTTCCGTCTATGAACGTGTAAGTAATCGCCTGATCTCCTGTTCCAGCGACACTTGCATTGAAGTTTGTTCCAGTAACGCCAGGGCCACTGAATACACCATTAACGGGAGTTCCTCCTGATAGCTCCAGCACCGTATTATCCACACAGTCCTCTGTTATTGGCAAATTAAGTAGCACTTCTGGTAAAGCATGTATGGTGAAATCTTGTGAAGCTTCTGCCTCACAACCATTTGCATCTTCATAAGTATAAGTGATCGTATGCGTACCAGATCCTGCTATCGTTGTGTTCAATTGGTTGCCACCAAATACACCTGACCCGGACCAGACCCCTCCTGATGGAGTTCCACCACTCAAGGTCACATTGGGACCAAAACAACTACTATTCTCTGTCAGTGATAAAGACACGGATGGAATATCATATACCGTTACTTGGTCCGTGGAACTGCTATTGCAACTCGATACATTGAACTCATAAGTAATGGTATGCGTACCGATACCTGCAATCGCTGGATCGAAGACATTACCTGTTACACCTAAGCCACTCCATGTGCCTCCTGATGGAGACCCACCACTCAAAGACAATGTTTCGTATATGCAAACTTCATCTTCATCCAAGTCCAAAGTTGCAACTGGAATGTCATAGACCGTTATGACATCTTCTGCCTCATTCCAACAGCCATTTCCATCTGTAAAAGTATAAAGAATAGTATGCGTGCCAACACCGGCAAGGCTGGGGTCAAAATTGGTTCCTGAAACACCTGAGCCCGAAAATTCCCCATTAGGTGGACTTCCTCCATCTAGAACGTGTACGTCTTCTATGACACAGGCTTCATCATCTGATAAAGAAAGTGTCACAACTGGTTTATCATACACTGTCACATCTTGTGAAGCTGAATTGCTACATCCTAGACTGTCTGTATAGGTATAGGTGATAGTATGTGTTCCTAGTCCAGAAGTTGTTGTGTTGAATACATTTCCACTGACTGCTGTTCCAGACCAAATGCCATTAGCAGGGCTTTCGCCACTCAGTGCTATATTGTCATCTCCAAAACAAAAATCTGTTTCAGCTAGGGCTAAGGTAACCTCTGGCAAGGCATCCACATAGATGTCTTGCGTCTGAGAACCAGAACAGCCATTATCGTCGATATAGGTATAAGTGATCGGGCTGGATCCGGTAATACCTGTTGCGTCAAAAGTAGATCCAGTAACTCCTGGACCCGACCAAGTACCATTCACTGGGTTTTCACCATCCAGAACAAATGCTGTCTCATCGGCACAAACATTATAATCAGAAAGACTGAAAAAAACATTAGGTGGACCTTCTACAGTCATCACATCCTGAGCTGTATCTGTACAACCTGTACTGATATCGGTATAGGTATATGTTATAGTATGATCTCCTTGACCAGCAGTGGAAGCATCAAAATTAGATCCTATCACACCTGGACCAGACCAAGTACCATTTTCAGGACTACCGCCTTCCAGGGTTAAGCTGGAATTGATTACACAATCTGAATCGTCAGTAAGTGTAAGACTTACTGAAGGCAGTGCAATTATTTCAACATCTTGTATAGCAAAATCTTCACAACCAGTACTGTCGTCACTATAAGTGTATGTAATCGTATGCACTCCGATTCCCGCCACTACTATATTAAAGTAGTTGCCTTCCACACCTGTTCCCGAATAAATTCCTCCTGAAGGTGAACCTCCATCCAAGGTGAAACCTGGGAGATCCTCACAGGCCTCAACCTGAGTTAAATTAAGCGTTGTCGTAGGCAAGGCATAAACAGTCATATCTTGCGTCGCAGTTCCTACACAACCATTATCGAAACTATAACTGATAGTATGTACTCCAACGCCAGCTATTGCTGGATCAAAAACGCCACCACTTACTCCAGGTCCAGAATAGGTTCCGTTTGAAGGCGTTCCTCCTGATAAAGTGAAACTTGCAGCATCCTGACAAAAATCAACATCTGCCTCGTTCAACTGAACATCAGCTGGCTCTTCTACTGTAACAATGACCTCATCAGTATCAGAACATCCATTTATATCTGTAACTGTTACGGTGTAAGTGGTTGTAGTTTCAGGACTGACCTCCACACTGGCATTTCCAGTATTAGCAGGATCATCCCAGAGATAACTGACACCTCCACTGGCTGTCAAAGTTGTGGTGAAACCTAAGCATATTTGATCATCTGCTCCTGCATTTGCCACTGGATTTGCATGCACCACAACCTCAAAATAAAGTGTAGAGATACAACCATCAGCATTGGTGTAAACACCAGAATAAGTACCTGCATCGCTTTGGTCCATATCTGACCACACTACAATATTATCCTGACTCTGGTTATTCACATTTCCATCCTCTTCACTCCATACCCATCCGGTACTTGTCTCAGGTCCTCCATCAAAATTTATATCACTGAGTCCTTCATTCTCACACAGTTCAATAGTACAATTCCCTCCAGTAAAATTTATCCAAGGTCCCCACTGGATGTCATCTTCTCTGATTCTATATCTTTCACAAAAGATTACTGTCGTATCCACATATGTTACTATTAACTGATCACTAGCAGTACAGTTATTAATATCAGTGACCAATAAATCATAAGTGCCTTCGTCAGCTACTGTTATATCCAGAGTTGATTCAGAAAATCCGTTAGGGCCAGTCCATACATATGCAATCGGTAGTGTACCTCCAGTCACAATAGGCGTTACTGCTCTTGTTTCTGAAGCACAATATGCTAAATCAGATCCCACGTCGACTGAGGGTGAAACTTGGTTAGTCAGAGTTACATCAGTTAAGTCCAGTGTACAATAACCATTGGATTTTCTTACACTCAGGTCATAGTTGTCAGGCCCAAGGTCAGAATAGGTTACTGTGCCTGAATCATCTGCCAATATGGTCTCCCAGCTAGCGCCGCCATCCAGAGAGAATTGAATATCAGTTGTAAATTCCACATCCTCAAACTCGATCGTGATGCTACCATTATCCAATTCGCAACTAGGTTGTACTGGAGTGATCGTCGTAATAACAGGTTCTTTATTAAGAATTATAACAGCAGAAGCAGAAGCACTGCATCCATTAGCATCTGTATAAGTATAAACTATCGTATTGGAATAAACAGTAAGTGCTGAAGGATCAAGTTGGTTTCCACTTACTCCAGGACCACTGAAAGTTCCTCCTGAAGGACTGAATCCATCAAAAGTATATGTTGGATCACTTTCGCAAACTTCTGATATGGAAGGTGTAAAAGTCACAGTAGGTAGCGCATATACCTCTAGATCTGCCGTTGCTATATCCTCACAACCATCTGAGGTGGCAAAAGTATAAGTTATGGTATGTGGTCCTATACCAGCAGCACTCGCATCAAAATTATCTCCTGTAACACCAGCACCACTATAAACGCCATTTGCCGGACTGCCTTCTGTTAAGTTGTAAGTAGTTTCATCACTGCAGAAATTTATTGTTCCCAGTGTAAAAGTCGGTGTTACCGTCTCATATACATTTATGATATCCGTGGCGAAATCTTCACAACCGCTTCCATTCATATAAGTATAGGTAACTGTATGAGCACCTATGCCAGCCGCAGCTACGTCAAAAGTATTTCCAGAAACATTCGGTCCAGAATAATTACCATTGATCGGTGTGCCGCCTCCAAGTACTATGGTCGAAACGTCATCACAAGCTTCATTTATATCCAGAGTCAATTCAACAGTAGGCAAAGCATAAACTGTAAAGTCTTGTGTATCTGAACTTGTACAGCCGTTTGCATCTGTATAGGTGTAGGTCACTGAATGCGTTCCAACGCCTGCTGATGCAACATCGAAAGTAGTTCCTGAAACATATAAGCCTGAATAAGTACCAGGACTTGGGGTTCCTCCCGTGAGTATCACTGATGCTTCATCAGCACAAGCCTCATCACTACCTAGACTTAAGTCAACTATAGGCAATGCATTCACTGTAAGTGTCAGATCTGCACTATCAGCACAGCCATTAGCATCTATGTATGTAACAGTATAGACACCAGTCTGTGCAACTGTCGCGCTACTCGTAAGTACTGCGTCACGCGTATCTGCACTGAAACCATCGGGTCCAGTCCAAGTCCAAGTCACGCCACTGTTAATTGCAGGATGTGCGCTGAAAGTTACTGGTGTACCAGCACATACTGTTTTCTCACAAACCTGCTCCCAGCCAGCTCCCACATTAAAATAACACAACACTTCTGGTAATGGATCAACGGTTACTATCACTTGATCCGTAACCGTACAGCCTGCACCATCATCTACTGTAACCGTATAAGTTGTAGTGGTAGTAGGTGACGCAACAGGATTGGCAGCAGAAGGATTATCCAGTCCAGTTGCAGGACTCCAAGAATAAGTCACTGAACCTTGCGCCTCAGTATTAAGTATGACACTATCACCATTACATATGGTTTGGTCCATTCCTGCATCTATACTGCATGGACAAGTTTCTACAAGCATCTCGTCTGAAGTCTCCCAATTACTACATCCGGAAACCCTTGCTCGTCTTCTATAAATTCTATTTGTAGTGATCGCTGGAGGATCATAAGATTCGGAAATCTGGAATGAAACTGTATTCCAACTTGCACCATTGTCATCACTATACTGCCATTGGTAAACGTACGAAGGTTCTGTACAAGAACTTGCCTTCATGGCTATGTTATCTATCCAGAAATCAACAGAGGAACCTCCTGTTTTAAACATCAGTCCAAAATTGTCAGAATCAACACCAGGAGTTAGTGTTATACTATAACTTGAAGCACTAGTCGTAAGATTCACAGTCTGATAGTCAAATGTTGTCCACGGGGCTTCCCTGAGTTGTAACTCTACTGAAATCGACCTTGCGGCTAAAGCTTTCGCATCAAAAGATATCATATAACTGACCCCATCAAAAACTTTAATTGGTTCATGATTTAATTCCGTATGCCAAGAGGTACCTGTTGCAACTATTTGCTCAACGAAAAGTGAATTCTTCCCTGAGAGTTGCCCTGTATTATCCAGAGATATGGTAGCATCAGCACCATTGCTATTATTAATAAACCAGCCATTTAAGTCATCCTCAAAATGAGGATTGTCAACTAAATTACACTGAGATGGTGTTTCCAGCGAAGTTATAGTTGATGGATCATTTTCAGGACAAGTGACAACTGGTTCTGTAAGAATACCAGGGTCTAAATCACAACAATCACAATCCGAATCGTTACAATCGACATCTCCATCTGCATCATCGTCCAGGCCGTTACCGCATATCTCTTCACAGCTAATGGTGAATGAAATGGCATCCAGATCAAGGTTGTATGTATTGGTATTTAGAATTCTTATCTCATCAAGATTCTTTCCTGCCGCTATGGTCACATTGTGAAAGTTAGTATTAGAGACCGTGAAGGAACTTCCTGAAGCATTAGTGAGTGCGCCTCCTGCCAGTGCTTCTTGCACTGTCACCACAGGATTAGAACTCGTACCTGAAGATCGTCTCCATCTTATGGTATAATTGTCACCAGCATTTATCTGTTGGGACAGTTTAAGTGTGATCTCATCACTTGAATCGTACAACTGGGCAAATTGAGAATCAGCTGCACCTAGGGAGTTATTAGCATTTGATACACCTGTACTGGACACCACTGAAGTTGCGATACCCAGATTACAATCATCATCTGCACAATCGACCAAGCCATCTCCATCATCATCCACTCCGTTACCACATATTTCTTCACAGCTAATGGTGAATGAAATGGCATCCAGATCAAGGTTGTATGTATTGGTATTTAGAATTCTTATCTCATCAAGATTTTTTCCTGCCGTTATGGTCACATTGTGAAAGTTAGTGTTAGAGACCGTGAAAGAACTACCTGAAGCATTAGTGAGTGCGCCTCCTGCCAGTGCTTCTTGCACTGTCACCACAGGATTAGAACTCGTACCTGAAGATCGTCTCCATCTTATGGTATAATTGTCACCAGCATTTATCTGTTGGGACAGTTTAAGTGTGATCTCATCATTTGAATCGTACAACTGGGCAAATTGAGAATCAGCTGCACCTAAGGAGTTATTAGCATTTGATACACCTGAACTGGACACCACTGAAGTTGCGATACCCAGATTACAATCATCATCTGCACAATCGACCAAGCCATCTCCATCATCATCCACTCCGTTACCACATAGTTCAGTTGCTGTCGAGCATGAAATTGTAGCAGACCATCCAGGTCTTGTCTCACTAATATCAGAATAAAAAGTGACATGCAAGCAAGTGCCAGTAGAGGTAATCGTACCAGGGGAGTTTGTACCACAATAAGATCCAAGTTGTGTTGACCCTGTGCTACTTCCATCATATATCCTTAATACATCAAAACTACATGATGCCTCATTTTCAACATCGAAAGATGTAAAATCCATGGTTAAATTCCCTCCATTGTCGTCGCAAAAGGTCACAGCGTAGTTCTCATTGCTTGAGTAATCACCTATCTGTCCAGAATCATAAAAAGTACCTCCACACGTATTAATAGTCGTATTATTGGTGGTGCTATTAAGTAAATATGTTTGAGCAGAGCCCTCTACAGTGCATAAGCATAAAACCAGTGCAACGAGGGCAAGATTCAAGACTTTATATTTTATTTTTGTTTTTTTCACAGTCTTTATTATCAATGGGCAATTTTGATAAACTTGAATGTCTTAGAAATTTTAGCTTTTGGAAACTCTATAGTTAGAAAGTACATAGCTGCCGCATACTCAGATACGTCAATGCTTACTATTCCCAATCTTGAATCAACAAATGATTCTTTATATACAAGTTGTTGTATTTCATCCTCGATGTAGATGTTCCCCGAAAGGACACAATCAAGATGATTAACTTCAAGTCTTACAGACTCGAGAACTGGATTTTCTATGATTCTAAATTCTGCATTCTCAACGAAAGCAGTTAATTCGTCTATGGTTTTTTGAGTTTCGTCTCTTAGGTATTGAATGTAAAAACATGCTGATGGTGAGGGTAAATCCTCCACCGAAAATTCGACTGACCAGACATTATTAATATTGTCAAACAAGGTCAAGCTTATGTCATCAATTGTAAGTTCTATTTCATGATCTTCAATAGTTCCATTGGAACCACTGTATACTTTTACAAACAGGTTAGAGGACTTTATGTAATCCACTTCGGCATCCGCCATTAGCTGTTTGAATTCTTCGTCAGTAAAATATAAGGTGATAGCAGCTTCTCCTCCATCTGAATCAAGACACCATGACCTTTGTAAAAAAGGATTTCCATCATCCCGTAATGTTTCATCATGTAACTTCGTGCAGACTTGAATTTCTCCTAAATCTTCACCGTCTTCCACATCTTCTATGTAAACCATATAGTCTACCTCACTGTAATAGTAAGAAGCGCCTCCATCCGTAAGTGTACACAATCCACATCCATCATCATCCACCAAACTCATATCGTTTTCAAGTGGACTAATTTCATCTATATTCACAGTGATTGTATCTGAGCAATTTCTCTCATCACTAATTGTAACGGTATATGTACCTGCTGCAAGATTTAATAACTCAGGTGATACATCACCTGTACTCCACATGCACATGTACTCTGGAGATCCTCCCGTAATGATGAGCTCTATAGCGCCTTCTTCCATTCCCAGGCAGAATATGTCGTAAGTGAATTCTTCAACATCCAATGGGATTCCAGAAAGAGAACCTTGAACAGTTATATTCAAGGGTCCAGAGCAGGGAACTTCCTGCCCTGAACCATTTGAATATATCATCATCACAAATAATATGCTTACTATTAATTTCACTTGAGTGTAATAAGGGTATTATTAAATGTGATTTCTATCTATCTAAATCTACTCGTCAATTAGGGTACCATACAACCGTTAGCATCTGTGACAGTGAATACATAAGTCTCACCACCTTGTGCTCCAGTAAATGTTACACAATCAAGTACATCTGTAACTGTTCCTGTAACTGCTGGTGCTCCAGACGGCGGTGTCAATGTACCTCCTGTAGTTCCTTCCCATGTAATCGTGTAAGGTCCTACACCTTGGTCAGCACATACTCTGATTTCTCCCGCGTCTAATTGACATTCATCCTGTACAACACAAGTACCCGCTACAAGTAGCGTAGGCTGATCGATTGTGACATCACAAGAAGAGATACAACCGTTAGCATCTTCCACTTCTACAGTATAAGTTCCGGCTTCCACTTGGAAAGTATTATCAGGATCATTCTGAGCTGTAGGTCCTACTGGTCCTGAGGCTATTGGGTTTCCATCAGGTCCTATAGTTGTTCCTGCTGTCGTTCCAGTAATCGTGTAAGTATAAGGTCCGGTTCCACCTGCTGGTGTCACTGTAATCGTAGACAAGTCTCCGTTACACAAGATGTCTGTTGCGGCTATGTCACAACTAACTGCATCTGGTTCTCCTAGAGTCCATTGTTCTGTAGCTATACAGCCGTTTTCGTCCGTCACAGTAACTGAATAAGTACCTGCACTCAATCCTGTCTGATCTTCTGAATTAGCGGGATCTCCTAAGGTTCCTCCTGCAGAAGCTTCCCAGTTGTAGTTATATGATCCAGTACTCAATGGTGTTCCTCCACCACCCGTGATGTCTATTGCTCCAGTAGGTGCCCCACTGTCTGCGTTACATAGTAGTGGTGTAACATCTCCTGAAACTGTAACAGGGTCTGGTTGCGTAAGCGTATAATCTGCTGTAAGTTCACAACCATTGTCATCGGTAATTGTCAAGAAGTAAGTACCGGCATTCAAACTACTCTGATTCTGTGCATTAGGAACAACTCCGTCTCCAGTCCAAGTGAAAGTATAACCACCTGGTGTTGCTACCGTTCCTCCTACTACCTGGTCAATAGTGATAGATCCGTCACCTGATTCTCCTGGTGGGTAACTATCAGCATGACAACTCAATTGTGTTGCTACTGCAAAGAATGCTATCACTGGTGGTTCTACCAGACTTACATTTGCTACTGCTGTACAACCTGATGCATCAGTAACTGTAACTGAATATGCACCTTCACCCAGATTTGACTGACTAGCTTGGCCATCTACTGTTCCTATTCCATCCCAATCATATAAGAATGGTCCATTCCCGTTAGTGACTACTGCGTCTATAGTACCTTCTACCTGATCTGTATTATCTACATTACAAGGTGGGTCAGTAGCATCAAGTGCTACAGTCATCTCCAATGGCTCTTCCAATGTGAACGTCTGCTCTGCTTCACAACCATTAGCATCTGATACGATAACCGTATAGGTTCCCGCTCCCAGTCCTGATTGATCTTGTGCAGTTGTACTTACTCCAGTTCCTGTCCAGTTGAAGGTGTAACCTCCTGCTCCTCCTGCAAGATCCGTCAAAGTGATCGTTCCATCCTGACTCACTGTGTTACCACTGAAACAAGCAGGATTTCCTGGCGTTCCTGTGAACGTTATCTGTGCAGGCTCTGTCAATGTCGTCTGCGCCGTAGTCTCACAACCCAAGGCATCTGTAACAACTACCACATATGTTCCTTCTCCCAGATCATTCACTGTCTGTGTGCTCGCCGTTCCTGTTATCGTTCCTCCTGTCCACTCGTATTGATACGGTGCTGTTCCGTTAGTCACGTCAACCGTGACTGATCCGTTCACCTGGTCCGTGTTCAATGCATTACAGTCTGGATCCGTAGGTGTGAGGTCAAGTACCATCGCATCTGGCTCAGCCAATGTCCAGTCTCCCTCTATCGTACAACCATTGGCATCTGTTACAGTCACAGAATATGATCCTGCCCCCAGTCCTGTCTGCGAAGCTTGATCAGCCAATCCACCAGACCAAGCATAGCTTAATGGTGCTGTGCTGTTAGCTATGCTGTTTACTGTTATCGATCCGTTTCCTGATCCATCCACTGCATTACAATCAGGATCTACTGGTGTAGCATCCATCACAAGTGGCTGTGGCTCTGTAAGGTCTACAGTTGCTTCAGCTGTACAACCGCTGGCATCTGTTACAAGTACCGTATAGGTTCCTCCTCCTACATTAGCCTGATCTTCTGAACCAGCAACTGTGCCTACGCCTCCTGTCCATGCATAAGTGAACGGTGCCGCACCATTGGTCACTGTAAGATCAACTGATCCATTGACCTGAGTCGTGTTATCCGTATGACAATCAGGATCCGTAGGATCCAGTGCCAATGTCATCTCCAATGGCTCTTCCAATGTGAATGTCTCTGTCGCTTCACAACCATTGACATCTGATACGACAACCGTATAAGTTCCCGCTCCCAGTCCTGATTGATCTTGTGCAGTTGTACTTACTCCAGTTCCTGTCCAGTTGAACGTGTAACCTCCTGCTCCTCCTGCAAGATCCGTCAAAGTGATCGTTCCATCCTGACTCACTGTGTTACCACTGAAACAAGCAGGATTTCCTGGCGTTCCTGTGAACGTTATCTGTGCAGGCTCTGTCA
>Ga0209187_1001087_pt1 | contig 35465 bp, 29 predicted proteins | sample BantaG_FD_187430 | JGI IMG/M metagenome (GOLD analysis project Ga0209187, IMG submission 187430) | Marine algal microbial communities from Bantry Bay, Ireland - BantryBay_4 metaG (SPAdes) (version 2) | ecosystem: Host-associated > Algae > Red algae > Unclassified | place: Bantry Bay, Ireland...
ATGCTTTTCCGATGCTTTGTTCTATAACATCTTTGTTCATTGCTGTAAGTAATTTAACACATCCTTCCTCGTAATCGTAAAAGCCTGATGCAGTTTTCTCTAAGGTTTCTATCTCATCCAAAAGTTGACTAAACTCGATAATTAATCTAGCCTTATCCATTTGAATTTTATTTTGGTTAACCCTAAATTACAAATTTTTGCGAAAAATTGAGATACACCCAATTAGATGATGACACATTAAATGCGCCAGATGATTTTTTCATTATGGAAGCAGATAATTCAACAATTAAAAGTTCATCATTGGTGTTTTTAAATTATGGACTTACAGACGATTTTAAAGGCAAAGATTTGACTAATAAAATTGTCGTTGCAAACGCAGGAGATACAAAATCTGATGACCCTCAATCCTGGTATAAAGCTTCTTTGCAAAAAAGAGAAATGGCAAAAGCTGCTGGTGCAAAAGGAATTATAGAATTGTATTATAATCCCAAATCCCCTTATAATTTTGTCAAGCGATTTTTAGCCTCAAGAAAAAGAATTGAATTAGGTGAACTTCCAGAAGGCAACGGTATTTTCCACTTAATGGTTGATGCGAGTAATGAAGCAATTGTGAATAAGTTAAAATCAGGAAACTCTGAATTAAACCTTACGATAGATGGCATAAGTAAAAAAGAAATAGAATCAGAAAATATAGTAGGTTATGTGGAAGGCACAGATCCTTTATTAAAAGAAAAAATAATCGTTTTTTCTGCGCATTATGATCACGTTGGAATTGGCGTTGCAGATGCTGTAGGAGATACAATTTACAATGGCGCAAGAGACAATGCAGTAGGCACAACAACTGTTTTGATGTCTGCAGAGAATATTGCTAAATATCCACTGCGACGCTCTTCTATGTTTGTTTTATTTACTGCAGAAGAGAAAGGTTTACTGGGTAGTAAATGGTTTGTAGAAGAATGCCCTGTAGAATTAAATAAAATAAAGTATTGTTTTAATAGTGACAATGGCGGATATGATGATACATCCATTGCGACAATTGTTGGTAAAGAAAGAACAACTGCTCAGCCAGTATTTGAAGAGGCATGTGCTGCTTATGGCTTAGAAACCATTGATGATCAAATAGGTGGATTTTTTGATCGTTCAGATAATGTAAATTTTGCTGCTGTCGGTATTCCTGCCCCTACATTCAGTATGGGCTTTCGGTCCTTTGGAGAAGAAATTAGAAAATATTATCATCAAGCAGGTGACCATGCAGATAATTTAGATTATGATTATTTAGATAAATTTTTCAGAGCATACGTATTATCTGCAAGAATGATAGGAAATAGTGATAGCACTTTTTTCTGGAATGAAGGAGATAAATATTATGATAAAGGTATTGAGTTGTATAAGGATTAAATGTGGTGCTACATGAAAGTAATTTTAAATGTATTTATTTCGATATTCTTTTTTATTCAAGTTGGATATAGCCAAGATGATATCCAATTAGATTTATTTGAATTACCAGATGTCATTTTTAAAGAAATAGAAACTCCAGAGGGTTATCAATCAGCATACGAATTAAAAATCAAACAACCGATAGATCACAATAATCCTTCCAATGGGCACTTTTATCAACGAGTTTGGTTGAGTCATAAAGATTATGATTCGCCGACAGTATTAATCACAAATGGATATGGTGCAGACAGAAATATAGTTGCAGAAATAACCCAATACTTACAAGCGAATCAAATAAGTGTCGAGCACCGTTATTTTCTAGAATCGAGTCCTGAAAATATGGATTATGATTATTTGAGTTTTGAACAAGTCACTGCCGATCTACATCGGATAAATATGTTGTTTAAAGAAATTTATTCGGGAAAATGGATAGCCTCAGGCATAAGTAAAGGTGGTTCAACAAGTATTTTATACAGATATTTTTATCCAGATGATGTTGATGTTACTGTGCCTTATGTTGCTCCTATAAAATTTAGTAAAGAGGACTCTCGTATATATGATTTTCTTGATAATATGGGAACAGAGCAATGTCGAACAGATATAGAAAATTATCAAAAGAGTTTATTTAATCATTCTGATGAATTAAAAGAAAGACTGACTTGGTACTATAAAGGGAAAGGGCTTAAATTTTCTTATTTGACTTTTGATGAAGCGTATGAGTATGCCATATTAGAATATCCATTTTCATTTTGGCAATATGGTCATGATTGTGCATTGATTCCTGATGATAATGCCGGTACGGATGAGCAGCTTAGTCATTTTATTGATATTGTTGGAATGGATCTATTTTCGGATAGAGACATGAGAGCGTATGGATCACACTATTATCAGGCTGGGACTCAAATGGGTTATTATGGTTATGAGATTGACGAATTTAAAGAGCTTTTAAAATATCTTCCAACAGATAAAAATCCATCTGCAATTTTTATGCCTGATAAAATAGAACGACCATTTGATGGTAAGCTTATAAAGAAAGTATATGAATGGGCGTTGACTGCAGACCGAATGGTATACATCAATGGAGCATTAGATACCTGGTCAGCTGCTGCAATTCCTGCTAATGATAAAGTCAATTCTTTGTATTATTTCTTAGAAGGAAAGGATCATGCAACAGCTCGAATTCGAAATATGACAGAGTCAGAATTGGTATTGCTTCAGAGTAAAATGAAGGAGTGGTTGTATGATTGAGCCCTAGTTGCTGATTAATAAATATTTACAATAATAATGAGACCCCTCTGGGGTCGTACCATAAAACATCGTTTTTTTTGGCTAAGCTAATATGACCGCTCTGCGGTCAAACCTGACTTCTAAGCAAGAAAATGAAAACAATATGGCTAAAGCGTGACCGCAGAGCGGCCAAACTAGGTTAGCCAATAAAATATGGAATTGTACGACACGACCCCATCGGGGTCGCATTATTAAAAACGATAGCCATTATTCCAAAAAATTAAAAATATATTCATTCTTGAATTTGATTACATACGATTATAAAAATGCCAATAATTCTTTCTAAACGTTCTTTTTAGCTTAACGATAGATGACAGCTCTGCGCTTAAATCTGACTTCTAAACAGGAAATGAAAACAACATGGCTAAAGCAAGACCGCAGAGCGGTCAAACTAGGTTAGCCAATAAAATACGGAATTGTACGACACGACCCCATCGGGGTCGCATTATTAAAAACGATAGCCATTATTCAAAAAATTAAAAACATATTCATTCTTGAATTTGATTACATACGATTATAAAAATGCCAATAATTCTTTCTAAACTTTCTTTTTAGCCTAACGAAGGATGACAGCTCTGCGCTCAAATCTGACTTCTGAACAGGAAATGAAAACAACATGGCTAAAGCGTGACCGCAGAGCGGTCAAACTAGGTTAGCCAATAAAATACGGAATTGTACGGCACGACCCCATCGGGGTCGCATTATTAAAAACGATAGCCATTATTCCAAAAAATCAAAAACATATTCATTCTTGAATTTGATTTCATACGATTATAAAAATGCCAATAATTCTTTCTAAACGTTCTTTTTAGCCTAACGAAGGATGACAGCTCTGCGCTCAAATCTGACTTCTGAACAGGAAATGAAAACAACATGGCTAAAGCAAGACCGCAGAGCAGTCAAACTAGGTTAGCCAAAAATATGATGTGACACGACTCGACCCCATCTGGGTCGCATTATTAAAAACGATAGCCATTATTCCAAAAAATCAAAAACATATTCATTCTTGAATTCGATTTCATACGATTTTAAAAATGCCAAATATTCTTGACGAAATGTTTTATTACGATGATGTTCTTCTTGATTTCTCACATAATCGATAATCATATCTTTTTCTTGATAGCCATGCGAGAAAACAGCATAACCTGATTGCCATTCAAATTTATATCTACATAAATTTCTGTCATTGATGTAAGCATTAGAAGATTTTTTAATTTCTCTAACAAAATCTTCAATCAATTCTCGACAATTGAAATCTACAAATATATGGATATGATTTTCTACGCCATTTACAGCTAATGAGTAATGATCTCTTCTATTAATTATACCTGCAATGTATCGAAAGACGTCAGATCGCCATGATTCCTGTAATAAAGCCTTCCTGTTTTTTACTGCAAAAATAATTTGAAGATTTACTTTGCGATATGTATTTGCCATGTGTAAAGTTGTTATTAGTTAGATAAAGATAAAAAATCTTTAATGCAATGAATTTATACTCTTGTTGTTTCGGTATGGAATCAAAGGTGCGACCCCGATGGGGTCGATAAACGTCATTTTGTGGATAAACCAAATGCTAACCTAGTTCGACCGCTCTGCGGTCATATTGACTTCTGATCAAATGGATATACCAAATGCTAACCTAATTTGACCGCTCTGCGGTCATATTGACTTCTGATTAAATGGATAAATTAAATGCTAACCTAGTTCGACCGCTCTGCGGTCATATCTGACTTCTGATCAAATGGATAAATCAAATGCTAACCTAGTTTGACCGCTCTGCGGTCATATTAACTTCTGATCAAATGAATAAATCAAATGCTAACCTAGTTCGACCGCTCTGCGGTCATATTAACTTCTGATCAAATGAATAAACCAACTGCTAACCTAGTTCGAACGCTATGCGGTCATATTGACTTCTGATCAAATGGACAGACTAAATGCCAACCTAGTTCGACCGCTCTGCGGTCATATTGACTTCTGATCAAATGGATAGACTAAATGCCAACCTAGTTCGACCGCTCTACGGTCATATTAACTTCTGATCAAATGGATAAATCAAATGCTAACTTAGTTTGACCGCTCTGCGGTTATATTGACTTCTGATCAAATGGATAAACCAAATGCTAACTTAGTTCGACCGCTCTGCGGTCATATTAACTTCTGATTAAATGGATAAATTAAATGCTAACCTAGTTCGACCGCTCTGCGGTCATATTAACTTCTGATCAAATGGATAAATCAAATGCTAACCTAGTTTGACCGCTCTGCGGTCATATTAACTTCTGATCAAATGGATAAATCAAATGCTAACCTAGTTTGACCGCTCTGCGGTCATATCTGACATCTGACCTAAGGGTGAAACAAATATGGTCAATATATTACCGGAGAGCGGTCAAACTGACAAGATTTTACGACTCTAAAGGGGGCTAATCGAGGACTTGAAATGATTAAAATTGACCGCAGAGCGGTCAAACTAGGTTAGCCAAAAATATGATGTGACACGACACGACCCCATCGGGGTCGCATTATCTACGCAAAACTTAAAGGCTCACACAATACTTAGGTATCAACGCCTCAAATTCTCCAATTAATTTTTTCATAACAGCCGTCCCATTTCTATTTTCAATAACACGACCATCTATCATTGTTATCGGCGTCAACTCACCCATTGTACCAGAACAAAAGACTTCATCAGCATTATAAAATTCCGTTAATGAAAGATTGCGTTCTTGAATGTCAATGCCTGTCATATTGCAGAGATCAATGATAAAGCCTCTGGTAATCCCATGCAGACATGCAGTCGCATATGGTGTGAATACAGTACCGTTTTTTACCATAAATATATTGGTACCATTTAATTCTGCCGCGAAGGCGTCTTTGTCTAGCATAAGTGCCGCATCTGCGCCAGCAACGTTTGCCTGAATTTTTGCCTGGATGTTATTCAGTAAATTATTGTGGTGAATTTTAGAATCCAGAAAAGCAGGATTGTTTCTTCTGATTGTGGAGGTGATAATTGTGATGCCTTTTTCGTTGTCGTACACGGGCGGTTTCCATTCTGGTAATATGATGAGTGTAGAACCAGATTGATTTAGTCTAGGATCCATACCTGAGGTAATTTTATCACCACGCGTTAAGGTTAATCTAACGTGTGTATCGCGATCCATACTATTTGCATCAAGTGTTTGTTTGATAGCATCTTTGATAAAGTCTTCTGAAGGTATATCTGCAAAGGCTAGTGCTTTAGCAGATTCGTATAACCGATTTAAATGTCTATCCAACAACATGATACCTGAAGGGTATACGCGGAGTCCTTCCCATACAGCGTCACCACCTTGTACCACACTATCGAAGACAGAAATTTTTGCGTCTTCTCTTGCGTAGAGTTTATCTTTTATCCAAACTTTAATGTCTTGATTACGTGGATCTGCTTTTTGCAACATAGTTTAAATTCAATTCTTAAATCAATAAAGAATCGATAAAAATGCAGCATTCTCCTTAAACTTGTGAAGCACTGTAAGCATAATTCTTATTTAATATCTCTATAATTGCAAGGTAATCTTTTTTTACTTAAACAATGATTAATGATAAAGAGCAAAGTTTATTTCTTACCCTTACTTTTAATTGCACATTTCGGATTTGGACAAAGTTGTTCCAATACTTTATATGGATTGACATCAACACTTAATGGTAATAATTTTTCGACCTTCAACTATTCTGAAATAAATATTACAAATGGTCAAGTAAGTCAATTATCAACTATTGATTACAACAGTGTTAATCTAGGTATGACTGGAATTATAAATGATGAATATTATTTAGTCTCTGGTCAGGAAATCGTCTTCATAGATATAGATTCTGGCGTCGAAAATAGGAGAATCCCCAAAAATGGTATTGCGATCTATCTTGTGTCTCCGGGCTGTGGAAATACTTTATATGGTTTCACCAGTGCTAATGACTATGCCAAAATTGATATTTATTCTGGTCAATTGACAGTACTAATGGCATCTCAAGATACGGGCTATTCAAGTTATACTAAGGGGATCATAAATAATGAATTTTATTATTTAGGATCAAATGATTCAATGGGTGATGCTCTTGTATTTTTAGATTTAGAAACAGGTGTAGAGAATCGAAGATTTACAAGTTTTGCAAATTATCGTATTTATCAATCTACAGGTAGTGGAAATTTACTTTATGGAATGAAAACAACTTGTTTCTGTCCCAATGGATTTGAGGAAACGTTCTTTCAATTTGATATATATACAGGACAAGAAACAAATCCAGCACCAATGATATATGGAAATTACAATATCGCGAATGCTGGGATCATAAATAATGAACTTTATATTGAACTCTTTAATGATGGAGGAAATCCAGCAGACAACGAGTTAGTATTTTTAGACATAATAACTGGAATTGAAACGAATAGAATCGCATTAGATAATTTTTATTATCAATCATTTTATCCTGACTGTTCATCCTCTTGTAACACTTGTGTTGATGGACAAATAAACGGATTTGAAACTGGAATAGACTGTGGAGGGCCTAGTTGTCCAGCATGTCCGTGTACTGAAATAAATCTTGATTATATAGGTCCAGACATTATTCAAGACGGAACTAATAAATGGGTATCACAAGAAATTCATATTCAAGGTAATTCAGGTCCAGTTCAAGTTATTAGTAACAGTTCTGTAAAATTGAGAGCAGGTCTTAGTATAGAGGTTGATCCATTATTTGAAGTGGTTCAAGGCGCAGAACTCCTATTAACTATAGAGAATTGTCTTTAAATTGAAGTGTTATCTACTAAGATAATATACAATCAAACAACAGTTGAAGTCACCAACAAATTATATGAATGGCGAACATATGATTTGAAATGGAGATTGATGATCTCGTAATTTATTATAATATATCAATGACTCTTCATGCAGTATACTCAAATTATCAGGTACTTCTGGTTTTGTTTCATTAGCTTTCGCAAAGCAAGTCGATGCATGCACACTTGAATACCAGTATGGCGCCCAAACACCATCTTCTGGAATAGGACCTTTTTTCCAAGTCAACATGGATTCTGAAAATGGAATTGATAAAGTGTCACATAATGATCTAAGGCTATCTCTCGGATTTGCTAAAAAAGTATTTGCGTCAAGAACGATGGATTTTTTACCATTTGATAATAGATATTCAAAAATTTCCCATTCTCTTTTTAAACCAATGTCTTTCATTTCTGGATGAGGGATGACTTTCTGATAGGAGACAAGTAATTGTGCTGGATCGCGAATTAAAAAAATATTATCCAACTCTAATAAGAAAGAATAATCAACATCGACGTAATGCTTGGCCATCCCTTTGATGAAGTAAATCTGTTTATCTATGTCATTATATATAAGTTCATTTTTGACAGCTGACATTGTGGTTGGCTGAGATTCTAAAATAGCTTCTCTTCCCGGATGGTCATCTCCTGTTAAGTTTAAGAAGTATGCGTACATTGGCTCATCCACAACTTTGGTATCTTCTCTATTTGCAAAGGAATACATAAGCGCAGTTGATATATTGCGAGGTCCTGATATGAGGTTAATCCGTTTTGTCACAGATCCAATTCTTCAGGATGCCAATACAATTCTTTGAAGTCAACAACTTTATCCTCTTCCACTTTAACACCTTCACTTTCTAATAATTCTTGCATCATTGTCGGTGTCCCAAAGTGCATTCGGCCAGATAATTCACCTTTCCGATTAACCACACGATGCGCTGATACAGATAGGCCATTTTTATTGGATTGACTCAATGCATACCCAACCATTCTTGCGGAGCCTAAAGATAAATAATCTGCGATAGCGCCGTAAGTACTTATTCGGCCAGTAGGTATTTGTTCTGTTACGAAATATACCTGTTCATAATATTCTTTTTGTCTAAAGGACATTCACTTTTTTTTTCGAGTTAAAGTTAACGCAAGTTGTATGTTTGTGATAGTAAAGGAGATAATAAATGAGAGATATTAAAGTAATTGCTTCATCGATTTCTAATTTGACTGATGCAAGATATTTTGCTGCAAAGATTGTCGATGCCTTAAGTTTTGATTTGAATAAAGTAAATCGCGACGAATACTTTGCCATCAAAGACTGGGTAGAAGGGGTGGCAATATTACTAGAGACAGATGAAGAGTTTTTTGATATGGAGATTCATGAAGCAGATGGGATTATTTATACTGTGAATGAAGGCTTCCGAGACAATGATATTTTACCAAATTCTACCATTGTATCGGCACCAAAAAAGATTATTGAAGGACTAGATGAGCGTTCTGGCCAAATTGTCAGAAATCACAACTGGGATGGATTATCTGCCACGGATAAACAAGCGATTATAGATTTTGCATTCGAGAACGACTGTTATCTGGATGTGTCTTTGTCCCTTCAAGAATTGGAATCTTTCATTGAGGCGGAGAAAATATATGGCATTGTCTGTCGAGGTGGTGACGAAGAAAAAGTAGGATACAAGTCCTTTGATGAATTGGATGATATGTTTGATTTGATGGATGAGTAGATAATCAATTAATAAATGAGTAAATGAGTAAATCAATCATTCAATCATTGTATCACCTTGGTGAGTTCTTTTCTATAGTCACGCGGGCTTTTTTGGGTATGGAGCTTAAACTGCTTGTTGAAATGCGAGATGTTATTAAAACCACTAGATAATGAGACTTCCATTATAGTCACATCTAGTTCACTAAGCAATTTTTGTGCATGGACAATCCTATATTCATTGACATATTGCGTAAAGGTTTTATTGGTGACCTTTTTGAAATATCTACAAAATGAAGGGATAGTCATAGACACCACGGAAGCAATTTTTTCTAGTTCTATTGGTTCTGTAAAATTATTAGCGACGTAATCATAGATGAGTGTCATTCGATCATGTTCATTGGCATAAACTTCTAAGAACATGCCACCTGCATTCAGTATTTCGACATCTTTTGATAAAGCTAACGTACGGAGGATGTCTAAAAATTTGACAAATCTGTCAAAGCCTTTGAGGTTTAGCAGTTGAGTTAATTTGATGCCCACTTGTCTTTTAGTTGCTCCAAAAAAAGACAAGCCTTGCACTGATTTTTGCATCAGTAGGTTGATCTCTTTCATTTCTATAGAAGATAAGAATTCTGAACCCATGAAATCGGGCAAAAATTGGACGATAATTTCAGATTCATTCTTAGTCAATCTTCCTGCAAAACCATAGTGAGGAACATTAGAACCAATCAAGAGTAGATCGCCGTCGTGATAGTAAGAGATGTGATTTCCTATATGCCGTTTGCCTTGGCCGTAATTTATGTATACGAGTTCTATTTCAGGATGAAAATGCCAGTAAGGAACAGCATTCTTATCCATTTGATGGAATCGCTTGACATAGAAAGAATTGCCAGAGGATGGGACTATTTTCTTAAGCTTAGGTTCAAAGTTTTTTCTGTTTCTCTTTTTCATTCAAACTCTTGATAACTATGCGTAATTAACTTCATCGCGACAAATTTAGATAATTTAAGTTAATATAGCATCATAATTGGTAAAATTTGGATTAGCATTATATTCATTTCGTAGATATATTTGTATAGTTATTTAGATGTAAATACGTATACAATTTTGATCAATACACCATCGTGTGTTCAAAATATAGAGGATTAGTCCTCAAAAGTTGTAGATATTTTTTCATGTGACTAAAGGGAGAACCTGCTAAAGAGCAAGGTTGGTCCCTTTTTTTATGCCCATACTTAAGGTGTCAAACCTCCATTTTTCTAAACACAAGATTGTCATATCCATCATGTATCTTTACAAACGAAATGAAAGGTACAGTCACTAAATCGACAGGTAGTTGGTATAATGTTCGAATGGATGATTCTAATGAGACTCTGGCTTGTCGAATGATTGGTAAATTCAGATTGAATGGATTGAAACTTACCAATCCAGTAGCTGTAGGAGATAAGGTGATTGTAGAAAGAGAATCTGAAGGTGGGATCATTAAGGAAATTCTCAGAAGAGAAAATTATGTCGTCAGACAGTCTCCAAGAAAAAAGCATCAGCTCCACTTGATAGCGAGTAACGTCGATCAGGCATATGTCCTGATTACGATTAAAAATCCAAATCTCAAACAAGGCTTCATCGATCGGTACATTTTGATGATAGAACCCTATAACATACCTCTAGAGATTATTTTCAATAAAGCAGATTTATTGACAAATGAGGATATGGCTGTTTATGAATATCTCAAAGACATTTATACAACCATAGGTTATGGCGTCCATCTTATCAGCTCTTTTGAGCCAGATTCGTTGGTGGAGATAAAGCGTCAAATGAAAAATAAAGTGACCTTAGTCGGTGGCCAATCTGGGGTAGGAAAATCAACATTTATTAATGCTATTCTTGGCAATGAAGATTTGGAAACAATGGAACTTTCTGACTTTTCTGGAAAAGGACAACACACCACTACATTTGCAGAAATGTATGAAGTAGATGATAATTCTTTTCTCATAGATACACCAGGCATTAAGACTTTGTCATTTAACCATTTCGAACCAAAAGATGTCGCGCACAACTTCAGAGAGTTATTTGAAGTATCTGCTAATTGTAAGTTTGCAAATTGTATGCATCGCAATGAACCGAAGTGTGCAGTAAAAAATGCGATTGATAATGGTGAAATCAGTGAACTGCGATATTTTAATTACTTGCAATTGGTAGACGAAATGGAAGATCAAAATTATTGGGAACGAAATAACGAAATGTAATTATGTCATACTCAAGTAGACACAGATATAAAAGCAGGCGAGAGAAAAACACCATCTTTATGGGTAGACTTAAGATGTTAATAATTGCTGGATTGCTTGCACTTGTCTTTTACATTATTTTTAATCGCGTTTGGATTTGGGATTTAATTAGAACTCAATTTTACGATTAAATGTATATCAAATAGAATTCATTTTGGGACTTTATCTTTCGCTTGTTCTCACCTTTAAAAATGCTCGCGAATATTTGTATTCGCTATTCTTTTCGCCTTGAAATAAAAAAAATGTTTTTAGAACATATTCCCAAACTACTTTCCATTTGTTATGTCTAGACTTTAAATGCGGATATTAATTCTTTCTCTTTGATTATTATGGCGAATAGAAAAGCTATAATAATAACAGTATGAATGAGTAGTGAAATAACAAGAGAGAATTCTTGGGCTTTTATGAGATTTGATAAAAGCACCAATAATACTGTCACTCCAATATATAGGACTATTTTTCCGATCGGATAATCAATCGGATAATAGAATTTACCTGTCAATAATCCTGCCGCAGCCATAAATCCATAACACGCAAGTGCGGCCCAAGCAGATGCTTCATAACCAACTGAACCTAAAAATAAGATGCTAATCACAAAAGTTATCAGCGCACCGATGATAGAAATGATAGATCCGATATGAGTCTTATCAACCAATTTATACCAAATAGAAAAATTATAATAAAGACCCAAAAATAAATAGGCAAACAGTAATATTGGAACAAGATAAATGGCACCTCTGTAGTTGTCACCAATGATGAATTGTAGGATGTCTATATAAAAATGAATGCCCATAACAACAGTACAAGCAACAATTGTAAATGCCAATGAAACCAATCCATAAATGGCTTTGTTTTCTTTAGCAGCAAATTGCTTAAAGAAAAATGGTTCAGCAGCATAATTAAAAGCAACAGTAAATAAATTTAGAAGTAAGGCTATTTTTAATGCGGCACCGTAAATTCCAGCATTAGCTAAATTGTCGATGGTGTCAGAACCAAGAAAAAATTTTTGTAAAGGCACGCCGAATGTTTGATTGAAACTTCCAGCTATTCCGACAACAACGAGAGGTAGAGAATAGACGGCCATTTTTTTCCATAGTGCGCCATTAAATTGAATGCCATCTCTAATGATTTCTGGAATCAATGCAATAAATAAAATCGTACTTGCCAATAAATTAGAAAAGAAGACATAGTCTAAGCGCTTGTCTAAAAACATTATTTTCTCTAATCCTGTCCAGCCATTTTCTATAAATCGAGGACATATTTCTAAAAAGAATAAAACAAAGAATATACTCAAGCCGACATTCAATAGTCTGAAGAATAAAAAACGATACGGTTTGTTCTCCATCCTAAATCTGGCAAACGGCAAGGCAACCAATGCATCAAATACAAGTATAAATGCAAACCATACAACGTAATGTGCGCTGTCTGGATATTCTAAGATATTGGCAATAAATTGTTTGCAGTTATTTGCGAAGAATAGAAATAGGATGCAAACAATTGTAATGGGTATAAGAGCACTTGAAAAAACAGCTTTTGGATCTTCATCACGTGAAGAGAATCTAAAAAATGCTGTTTCCATTCTGCCGATCAGTAAGATTAGGATCACAGAGCTATACGCGTACAAATCATTGTAAATGCCATAGTCAGAAGTATCATCAAATGTATACGTGAGATAAACAGTAAATAAGATGTAGTGCAATACCTTAGGTAGGATATGTGACATACCATAAATTGCAGTTTCATTTGCTAGTCTTCTAAGTAAGGACATCCTCTACTGATTGAATGAAACGTAAATCTAATCGAGAGCTAACACTGAATGATGTTGTTTGAGTAAGCGGTACTGTTGATGTAGTATTCGTTGAGTATAGTAACTGTATATCGTTTAAGAATTTTCCAAAAAAGCCCAGGCGAGTCAAGAGATCACATTGCCTCCATAAAAGTATATGTAATGAGCTGATACGACTAAACATAGACTATTTGAAGCGAAGATATTATATTAAAAGTATTTATAATGTGTTTTCCTTATTTTTACCGTAGTTTTATACTTTTGAAATTATGGCTCAAGTAACATATACAGAAGACAATATTCGCTCATTAGATTGGAAGGAGCATATTCGGATACGACCAGGGATGTACATTGGTAAATTAGGAGATGGCTCTTCACAAGACGATGGTATTTATATACTCCTTAAAGAGGTCCTTGATAATTGCATCGATGAGTTTGTCATGGGCTTTGGCAATCAGATTGAAATTTCTGTTGAAGATGGTGAAGTAACCGTTCGTGATTTTGGTAGAGGTATCCCTCTTGGTAAAGTCATTGATTGTGTGTCAAAAATCAATACTGGAGGAAAGTACGATTCTAAGGCCTTCAAAAAATCTGTTGGTCTTAATGGAGTGGGGACAAAAGCTGTGAATGCCTTATCCAGCTATTTTAAAGTACAGGCGATCAGAGAAAAGAAAACAAAAGTCGCTGAATTCGAACAAGGAGAACTAGTCAAAAATCACAATCAAGCAAAGACAAAAGAGCCAAACGGAACACTTGTAAGCTTTGTCCCTGATGAGTCCATTTTCAAAAACTATAAGTTTAAAGACGACTACATTGAAAATCAGTTATGGAATTATGCATATCTGAATGCAGGTCTAAAACTTAAATTTAACAGCAAAACTATTTTTTCTAGAAATGGATTGCTCGATTTATTAGGTAAGAAAACAAATCCTGAAAATTTACGATATCCGATAATTCATCTAAAAGACGAAGATATTGAAATCGCCTTGACTCATGGAGAACAATATGGAGAAGAATATTACTCGTTCGTCAACGGGCAAAATACAACACAAGGAGGCACACATTTGCAGGCGTTTAGAGAAGCAATTGTAAAAACAGTCCGAGATCACTACAATAAGAATTTTGAAACGAAAGATGTTCAGACTTCTATCGTAGGCGCAATTTCTGTCAGAGTAGAAGAGCCAGTTTTCGAATCACAAACAAAGACAAAGCTAGGCTCCTTAAAAATGGGGCCGGAAAGTCCAACTGTCAGAAGCTTTATCGTTGAGTATGTTACGAAAGCGCTTGACTCTTACCTACATAGAAATAAAGAGGTTGCAGATGCTTTATTAAAAAGAATCCAACAATCAGAACGAGAGCGTAAAGAAATTGCAGGTATTAAAAAGTTAGCTAATCAGAGGGCTAAGAAAGCAAATCTACACAATAAAAAATTACGTGATTGCAGAGTTCATTTTAATAATAAAAAAGGTGACGAGGAAAAGAAATTATTAACCACAATTTTCATCACAGAGGGAGATTCCGCAAGTGGTTCTATAACCAAAGCGAGAGATGTACAGACCGAGGCTGTTTTTAGCTTGAGAGGTAAACCATTAAATTGTTTTGGACTCAGCAAAAAGATCGTTTATGAAAATGAGGAATTGAATTTATTGCAACACGCACTTAACATCGAAGACGGACTTGAAGGCCTGCGATTTAATCGTGTAGTGATAGCCACGGATGCAGATGTTGATGGTATGCACATCCGATTATTATTATTGACATTTTTCTTACAGTTTTTCCCTGATCTAGTTAGACAAGGACACCTGTATATTTTGGAGACGCCGCTATTTAGAGTAAGAGATAAAAAGGATACCTATTACTGTTATTCAGAAAAAGAAAAAAAGCAAGCAATAAAAAAATTAAGAGGTAAGGCAGAAATTACTCGTTTTAAAGGATTGGGTGAAATCTCACCAGATGAGTTTGGTGGATTTATAGGTAAAGACATTAAGTTGGAACCAGTCTTTTTAAAAGAGAACACAAACATCAAAGAGATTCTTAGTTATTATATGGGTAAGAATACGCCAGATCGTCAAGTGTTTATTATTGAAAATTTAAAAATAGAAATTGACGAAATAGACACTGAAGATGAAGAAGAAGTGTTCGATCTGATTGATGAAAATCAGGAGGATGAAGTAGTATCATAGTTATGGTAATATTAATTAAGATGCTGTAGCTCATATCTTTACTATATTGGCACTACTAATAATTTAAATAATGATACGATTTTACATTGTGATGCTCGCACTGATAGGCATGTTCAGCTCTTCATTGCAAGCACAGGACGGAATAAAAGCTGGTGATAAACTTGAAGTGATTACTAATGATGGTAATCGATTGGCCGGAACAGTGACAGAGTTTACAAATTCGACAATTACACTTGACACATCCACGCTAGGAGAAATTACTATACAACGTTCAGAAGTGAGTAAAGTGTCTTTGTTGGACAGTGCATTTGGATATGAATCTGAAGAAGCGAATATTTATAATTCGACACTTTATTTTGTGAATCCCTCAGGCTATACATTGAAGAGAGGTCAAAGTTTTTATCAGAATGTCGGCTTTTTCTTTAATTCATACACCTATGGGTTCACAGATAATTTTTCTTTGACTGGTGGAGTAGAATTGATTTCACCTTTATTTATACAAAATTTTCCAGGAGTTTTTATTTCTCCTAGATACAGCATTCCCTTTGCTGATGGAAACGGTGCTTTCAGCATAGGAGGCACAAGTCTTATCTATCTGTCTGAAGGCCCTTTCGTTGTTGGTGTAGTTCAAGGATCAGTCACTTTAGGTAGTCGTAGTGATAATTTTACATTTGGTACTGGCATTGGGTTTGCTACTGACGGTGGCTTTAGTAGTACCATTCCACTTAATTTCTCAGGAATGACGCGAATTTCAAAATCACTAAGTCTTGTCACGGATAACTTTTTATTATTTATTGGCGGAGATGCTTTTGGCTTACTATCTGGAGGATTACGCATTCATCTTGGTAAAGCCGCACTTAATTTAGGCCTTTGGCGAAGTACAGAGGATCAAGGAGTTTCACTAGCTTTCCCTTTTGTCTCAGCCACAGTTCCAATAAAATAGTTGCCATATTTTGATGTCTTCCTTAAGTTTTGGCGATTTCTGAAAATTAATATTAGTAGCTTAAAAAGCAGAATTTATAATTTTGTAATTAAATATAGATTATGGTTTTATTGAATGCTCATACTTCCCATTTGAGTTATCCCATGGTTACCTGTGTCTGTAATTGGAACCGCAGTCGCTTTTTATGTTGGGTTTAAAAACAATCAAGCATATGATCGTATGTGGGAAGCACGTAAGATCTGGGGTGGAATTGTAAACGACAGCAGAGCCTGAGGGATGATGGTCGACGGTTATGTAACTATACCAGACGCACTCAAGTTTGGGCTTTAAACTACTGTCTATTTTATTAATTTCATCGTTGAAAATACTCGCCATATCTATGGATATGCCTGCGTTTTTCGCCTTGAACTTAAAAAAATATTCTCGCACTTTAAATAGCCCAAACTCAAGTACGCCTGGTATAATATATTTGCAGATCAAGCAATGAGCTCATGTGAGATTCATGAAATAAAAAAGAGACTAATCTATAGACACATGGCATGGATGTATGCTCATAAAGGCCAATTGCTAATTCCCACTGAATGGGAACGTCATAGTGAAGACATATCTGAGAAGAGTCCTGTAGATTATCAACGAAAGAAATTTGGCGTTGGATTAGTTGATGACGAAGTCACGCTTTTAAGGCTCAAAATGGCGTACTGATGTAATGCGATATAATTTTCAAAGTAATTTTATTTACCCAATAGTTCTGCCCATTCAGATTACTATAAGATGCATTTAAATCCAAAGCATGATTTGTTTTGTCTATATTTAGAAGTTTACTATTCAGAAATTATATTTTCTATAATTAACATAACCCAATGAGTAAAAATATTATTTGGCACAAAGTATTAGGCAATAAAAAAGAGTTACAAGAAGGTAGAGTGATGACAGTCACCGCAGGACACACAGATCTCTGCCTGACTCATTATGAAGGAAAATATTCTGCTGTCCAAAGTAAATGTCCCCATCAGGGCGGGCCGCTGGGAGAAAATAGAGAATGGACAGCTTCGTTGTCCTTGGCATGGATGGGACTTCTGTCCACACGGTGGTTCTTCAGATGATTTTGGAGATGGCCTACAAACGTATGATCTAAAAATAGAAGGAGACGAAATATATATAGGCCTTGAAGAAGAACCGCTTCATGAAACGACCATTTCTGATGTCATGGTAGAAACCATGATAAACTGGGGTGTCAATCGAGTGTTTGGTATGGTAGGGCATTCTAATTTAGGCGTAGCTGATGCCTTACGAAGACAAGAAGAAAAAGGTAACTTAAAATACATAGGTATACGGCATGAAGGGGCTGCTGCATTTGCGGCATCTGCTTACGGAAAATTGACTGGTAAGCCGGCAGCTTGCTTTGCCATTGTAGGTCCAGGAAGTACCAATATGTATACTGGACTGTGGGATGCGAAAGTAGACAGGGCTCCACGCTGTGTATGGCGAAGTGTCCAGAACCGTTGGTATAATTAGGGATCACACGACAGATTTAATTCAAAATAAAATAGATCAAACGGAAGAAATAGCAGCTAGATGGAAAATCTGGCGTGCCGAAAAACAACAACGTCTGACAGAAGATAGAGGAGAAGGAGTGAGTTCTATTGCCGTATTTACTGAATTGAATATGCAGGCTCCTGATAACGCAGTGATGTGTGTTGATGTTGGTAATAATGCCTATTCTTTTGGAAGATACTTCGAATCACAACACCAAAGCTTTTTGATGTCAGGCTATCTTGGATCTATCGGTTTTGCATTGCCTGCTTTCATCGGCGCATGGGCTGCAGTAGGCGACTCAAGACCAATAATCGCCTTTGCAGGAGATGTTGGTCTATGTCAATATTTAGCGGATTTCACAACGCTTGTGAAATATAAAATACCTGTCAAATTAGTCATACTCAATAACAATGAGTTAGGTAAAATTAAGAAAGAGCAACGAGCTGGTGGATGGGATAAGTGGGCGACAGATCTTGTGAACCCAGATTTTGCAAGCTATGCAGAGTGTTGTGGTGGATTAGGCATATCTGTGACAAAGAAATCAGAATTAGCTGCAGCCATGACAAAGCTGATGAAGCATGATGGACCTGGACTATTGGAAGTGAAGACTGATACTAAGTTGATTTAGTCGTAAAGCAATATCAAGCATTGTTAACTACAAAAAAAAAAAGTAAATAAAGCTAAAATCATGTCATAATCGAATAAATCGATATGAAATCTATCAATATCATTGGGTCAGTTTTAGTGGAGCGCTATGGAATTCTATGATGTATAAATCAGAAGAAAAATATGGACCAAGATATTCCTAAAATTAAGTCAAGCAAAAAATCATGATCCATTTAAAGCACATAAAATTGAATTTCATTTAATTCTAATCGCTATAAAAGGTGCTTTCTCACATTTTGTTGATTTTAAATCTTATAATTTAAAGGAGGGAAGTGCTATTTTTATAGCACAAAATCAGGTGCATCATTTTACCAAAAGGATGGAAGATACAAAAGGGATAAGTATCGTTATTTATAGCATATTTATTGAGAAATTCAATTTCCTTTCTGAAAATATCAAGCTAGGACGGTTATCTAATTACCATATTGGGTCTTCAATTATAAGGACCTGTATCTCCCTTTATTTAGAATGCTCGAATCTAATTTTGATAAAAATACATTCATCTACATAGATAATGCGAATATGTCAGACAATGTGTGTAAAAAATATTGCACACTAAGCAACCCGCTCCCTTGATCCGTAAAGGGAGGCCAGCGCAGAGTTATGTTACAATTTTACTGGGCTGATTTCCCTTTAGGGTTAGGGCGCGAGATGGCAATAAATATTTGTTCTGCATACAGAAGTGCAATATGTTTTGCACACTCAGACACTAGAGTTTTTCTTAAGACTATTGCACAAAGTAATAAGTATCATTTTGAGTCTATGTTTGGTGATTCAGTGGTGTGGATAAGTAAAAAAATCAATGTCTCAATAAACGGCTATATCTAATCAATTGAATCTGCCTTGGTGGAGAAGTAAATACATTCTAATGATCGACTTGTATGATGATGAAAATCGCGAGAAATGGTTTCAACTATTTAAAAATGGCATATGGAAAGAATAATGTTGAACGTACTACCCTTATCTTGTTGACAGATGTGAGGCATACAGATACTTCTTTACGTAAGACAATAAGGCTGTAAATTGGTATCCTATGTTTGAATATCTACTAACCCAAATAGATTAACTGATGTAACGCTAAATATGCTGCTTAACATTCTATTTTAAAATAACTCCTCAAATACCTGTACAGTCCATATATTCTAGATTACTTTGTGGCATGGCAAGCTTCGATAGTTTCAAAATCAAAAAGCAATTACTCAACGCTCTCAACGACCTTGGGTTTGATAAGGCAACACCTATTCAGCAAGAATCTTATTCGCCCATACTTGCAGGCTCTGATTTTGTAGGTATTGCACAGACGGGAACGGGTAAGACAATTGCCTACCTACTTCCAATTTTACAAGACTTAAAATATTCAGAACAGAAAAGCCCTAGGGTTTTGGTTCTTGTTCCTACCAGAGAACTTGTCATTCAAATAGTGGAAGAAGTAGAAAAATTAATTCCTTATATCAACGTAAGAGTTTTGGGTGTGTATGGTGGAACAAACATCAATACGCAAAAAATAGCCATAGCAGAGGGAATAGATATCATCGTGTCGACACCAAGGCGACTCTATGACCTAGCACTTGCAAGTTCTCTAAAACTAAAAACGATTAAGAAGCTTGTGATTGATGAGGTAGACATCATGCTTGACTTTGGCTACAAAACACAAATCAAAAATATCTTCGAACTCTTACCTGCAAAACGTCAAAATATTCTCTTTTCAGCAACGATGACCACGTATGTCGACAAACTAATCAATGACTTCTTGGTAAACCCAGTTAAAAAAACCATCTCTCTCAGCGGCACACCTCTAGATACAATTAGTCAAGAATCTTATGCCGCAGCCAATTTTTACACCAAGGTCAATCTGTTAAACCATCTTCTTAAAGACAAAGAAGAGTATAATAAAGTGTTGATTTTTGTAGCAACCAAAGTGAAAGCGGACAGACTATTTGAAAACTTAGACTTTGAGTCAGAAGTGTCTGTCATGCACTCCAGTAAAACACAAAGCCATCGGTCTAAGTCCATAGATAACTTCACTGAAGGAACAACGAGAATTCTAATAGCAACAGATGTCATCTCACGCGGAATAGACATAGATATGATCTCTACCGTCATTTGTTTTGACGCCTCTTTATATCCAGAAAATCATATACATAGAATAGGTCGTACGGGAAGAGCAGAACAACAAGGTAAAGCTATCCTCCTTTATAGTGAAAAAGAAATACTTCTGAAGGATGAGATAGAAAAATTAATGAATTATAAAATCCCAGACAAAGAATTTCCAGCAGAAGTAGAAGTAACAACAAGACTCACTCCAGAAGAAATGGAACCTCAATTTCTTGACCAGGAAGAAGAAGTTACTTATAAAGAAGGATCGGCTTTCCATGAGAAATCGGCCAAAAACAGCAAGCAAAAAGTAAAAAGAATTAGTTATCAGCGAAAGCTGAAAATACGGTTTAAAAAACCAATCAGACGCGGCGATAAAATCCAAAATAAAAACAAGAAAAAAAGGTAGATGCCCTGTAGTGGCAAAAATTAAATTGTATTGACTATGTATCTGATTTTTTGAATAAGTTGAATAGCAAACATTTCCGATCACCATTTGTTATTATCTAAAAAACCAAAAAGGAGTATAAGGATATGAAAAATTTAATTGGAATTGATAGTGTAAAAGCAACAGAACTAAGCAGTAAGCTAAATCAACTATTAGCAGACTATCAAGTTTTTTATCAGAATTTAAGAGGGTTACACTGGAATATAAAGGGGAAGGATTTTTTTGAATTACACTTAAAGTTTGAAGAACTGTATAATGATGCAATCGTTAAAATCGATGAAATCGCAGAGCGTATTCTGACACTTGAAGGAGTACCGTTTCACACATTTTCTGACTACATCAATACAACCAATATCCAAGAAGCAAAGAGTGTCTCTAATGGAATTGAAGGTGTAAAAATAATTGTCAAGAATTTCTCAACGCTAATCATCCTTGAGCGGGAAATTGCAGCTCTTGCAGGAGATGCAGACGACGAAGGTACTGTCAGTTTAATGAGTGATTATATTTCACAAACCGAAAAGACCTTGTGGATGCTTAATTCGTATTTGCAATAATTTTCAGAGATGCATATAAAGACCAAATTAAAGATCAATATTGACAAAATGGAATTGACAAAGTACGTGGATAACGCGCCCATTAATTAAGAAATTCTGAGCATATGATGACCAATACGACCGACATATTAATCATAGGGGGCGGCGTCTTTGGTATTACAGCTGCTATAGAATTAGTTAAGAGAAAACATAAAGTCAGACTGATCAACCCTGATCATATACCACATCATTTGGCAGCGTCTAGTGACATCAATAAAGTTGTCCGTATGGAATATGGTTCTGATGTTGAATACTCCAGAATGGCTGAAATGTCCATCGATAAATTCCATGAATGGAATGAACTATTCCAAGAAGAAATATATCACCAAGTCGGGTACCTAATGCTTTGTAAATCCAAATTAGAAAGTGAGTCACAAATTTATGAGCGATTAAGTTTTCAAAATCTAGCCAATGCTGGATATGATCTTCAACGATTAAACGCCAATGATTTGGCTAAACAGTTTCCTGTAATAAGTAATTCAACATATGTAGAAGGTAATTTTAATCCGAAGGGTGGATATGTGAGATCTGGGAGGCTCATAGAACGATTGGCCGATTATGCGAGGTCTTTAGGTGTGACGATAAACGAGAAACAGACTGCACAAGAATTTATTGTAGAAAATGGTCAACTCCAAGCTGTCAAAACCAAAGAGGGGAATACTTTTACATGTGGCCATGCTGTTGTTACTGCAGGTGCAAATACGCCTTACCTAGTGCCTGAGCTGAAACCGTACATGAAGGCTACGGGTCATCCAGTTTTCTGGCTTAAGCCTAAGGAAAAAGCGTTGTTTTCACCACCGAAGTTGTGTGTATTCACTGCAGATATCTCAAATACAGGATGGTATGGCTTTCCATTAACAGAAAAGAATGGTGTGGTCAAGATTGCAAAACATACAGATGGATTAGCCGTACATCCCGTGCATGATGATCGTCGTGTTACTGATGCAGATGTGGAGGATATGAGATCTTTTGTGAAAGAATCTTTTCCGAAATTGGCTGATGCTCCCCTGATATATACACGAAGGTGCTTGTACACAGATACATTGGATGGACATTATTGGATCGATCATCATCCTGAGATAGAAGGCTTGTCTGTAAGTAGTGGCGGTAGTGGTCATGGATTTAAAATGGCACCAATACTAGGAGAAATGACTGCTGATATGGTAGAAGGAAAATCACATCAATTCTCCGAAAGATATCGTTGGAGGCATTTAACTCAGGACACTCTTCAGGAGGAAGAAGCTAGATATATGACGGATAGACAATTGTAATTTTATTAAATAATTTCATTGTCTGTACATTCGATAAATTATTTTCGCTTTATCTTCTGATAAGATAACTTTTCCTAAGTTTCTAATTAGATGTTGTTTAAAACATATTGCACAAAATTAACTAGTGTGTAAAACATATTCCACACTAGGCCCCCCGCGCCCTTGATCCCTAAAGTGAGGCCAGCGCAGAGTTATGTTACAATTTTACTTGGGCTGATTTCCCTTTCGGGTTAGGGCGCGCGATGGCAAGAAATATTTTTTCTGCATAAAGAAGTGCAATATGTTTTACACACATAAGAGGTTGGTTTTTGAAATGAAATAAAATTAACTACCTTAATTGTGCAATTGGAAATGTATCAAGTATTTTCAAGCATATATAACTTTACTTTTCTTAAGTTTAAAAAGAACGAAACAATGAGTAAGATTTTACAAGTTATCGCTGTAGTTAGTTTTATTCTATTACCATTTTTCTGCTGCGCTCAAGATAATTCTTTGGAAATAATTCAAATTAGAGGCAATATTTATCAAGTCGAAAATCAACTTTTACATTTCAATAACATGGGATATTTATTTGAAAACTCTAAAGAAGATTTATATGAGTTTAAGAAGAGCAGTTACAGATTTAAAACCGCTAAAGCTTTGGGGTATACATCACTAGTTTCAATCCCAGTAGGGTTGGTTTTATTATCAATCAATACACGAAGTGGGTTCTTTACGAGTAAAGGATCATCTGGACCCTCTGATATTATCGGATTTACACTCTTAGCATTAATAGCACCTATTAGTGGAATAACTGGTCTTATAAATCAATCAAAAGCTATAAAAGATAGAGATAAACTCATTGATTCTTATAATGCAAAGACAACTCAAAACATTGGATTGAAATTAATACCAGCAACACAGGGAGTTGGATTAGGTCTTAGATTTACATTCTAAGACGTGCATAATCTTGATTAAGAATTAGTAATCAAGCTAATTAGTAGGAGCCATATTACCTGATTTTAATTCATATGAATAATCAACAATCGTTTCTACTTTTTCTCTACTGAAATACAAAGGAAAATAAATATCCTTCGACCAGTCTTCAAATAAATTATCGTAATGTTCATCATCTGGATTGCCAGATTGTCCAGGCGAATTATTAGCAACTGATTTATCCCAATCCCCAGTTTGAATAATAACTCTAAATGTTCCTCCAGATGGTTGGTTGTCAGCACCACCAGTAGATGCTACTGTATACCCATTACCGCCTCGTGGTGCAGGACCAACTTCCAATTTTTTTCTAGTGATATCATCCACTGCATGGCGCAATGGATGTTTCATTGTCACATGTTTAAATGCGACATCACCGTATTTCCACTTTGATCGATCTACGCCGAAGCGCCCTTGCATTTGATCAACAGCTTCTTGAAGCATCTCGCTGAGTATGTTGTCTCTTTTGCCAATAGCACTTTCTTCAAAAATCAATGTTGGATCTTGTAACCAATCAATTGCCCGTTTCAATTGGATGGACGTGATGTGTGCTTTTGCCTCTTGTGGTACGACTATCTCCCAAAGTTTATGTTTGAGTAATCGCTCCCATGATACATATAAGCCAGCAGCAGCAGACTCTTTATTTAAAACAAAATTCCAGTTCACCAACATGTCTATAGCATCTGAAAGGTTTTCCGGTGTATTATCTAAATCTTCAAGCAATGGCACAAGTTCTTTGGCCGGGAGTGACAAATAATCTGTTTGCAACGCAGCCATTTCTGAAACGCTGTGTGTTTGTTTTGATTCCAGTACCTCTTTGACACGGGCTCCTCGATATGGATCTGACCAATTGTAACCGATGGCGTCCCATTCGGTATAGTCTTTAGGAGTGACTGATTGATTTGCGGTTATGATGTAGCCACTATCTGGATTCTCATCATTTGGCCTTTGTTTCATAGGGATATAACCATCCCATTCATATCGGCCATCTCCAGGCACGGGAACCATGCCGCTGTGAGTTCGTCTATACGGATTGATACCCACCACTTGCCAACCAATATTTCCCGCTTTATCTGCCCATACCATATTTTCACCAGGAATGTTGCTGTACGTGCATGCTTCTCGGAATTCATCAAACGTCGTTGCTTGGTCCATTCGTAAACTAGCCAGATACGGTGAACCACCAAATTCTAGCCAGCCACATTTTACAGCAAACGCAACATGTTCGTCAGTCTTTTCGAAAGAGACCGGACCGTGAATTGAATATTTTAATTCGACTTCAACGGGTGCACTTTTGCCTTTAACGTATATGCTTTCTGTAATAATGTCAAAATTCTTCCATTCATCATTGTACCAATATTGATTTGGATTGTCTGGATTGGTTTTATACACGTAGATGTCTTCAGCATCTGACCTAAATACTGTCAATCCCCATGCTCCATGCTCATTGTGACCAATTGAAATGCCAGGTATTTCTGGTTCACCACCACCAATGACATTCCATCCAGGTGCGATAAGGTGAGCCATATATCTGAGAGAGGGAACAGCCAGCGTTCGATGCGGATCATTCGCCATGATTGGCATCCCTGATTCTGTTCGATCACCTGTAATCGCCCAATTATTACTTCCAATATCGAAGTCAAAAATAGCAGCAATAGGATTTTCTTCTTTTTTGATGGGCTCATCAACATTTCCCATAAAGCCATTTGCGATGTCTTCAGGAGTAAATGCAATTGGTTTTCTATAAGCATCATAGAGCCCAAGAATATCATAACTCAGATGTTCCACATTGATTGTCGAGTCGATAGTGAGATCAGGATCTTTTGGGTGAAACCAGACCAATTGTTTAACTTTCTCTTCTCCTACAGCAGCGACTGCTCTAGCAATTTCTAATTCTAATCCGACATTGCCAAGTAGGCCTTGATGCCTTGAGATAACGATTTCGGGTGTCCAAAAGTCAGGCATGATTCCAAGCAAGCCAAACTCCATTGGTAAAGCTTTAGGCGCTTTGCGAGCTTCTTCTATGTAGGCATTAACGCCGTCGACATAAGCCGTAACGATTTCGACACCATCATCGTGATAATGAGCCATTTCTTTGTTGATGTCTTTACGGAATTTAAACAACCTTGTTCCGATATCTCTGTTTAATTCTCGTTCGCCTAAAATTTCTGCTACTGTCCCTGTCGCTTGCCTTCGCCACACTTCAAATTGAAACAATCTCTCTTTAGCAGCATGGTAGCCTTGAGCAAAAAACAAGTCGTGCTGAGTTTGGGCATAAATGTGTGGGATACCATATTTATCGACAAGCACTTCGACAGGTTTATCGAGTTTGTCAAGTGCAGAGGGAACTATCGTAGATGGTACATTGATCTCTTGACCAGTTTTGCAACTGAAAGTAGTTGCAATTAGTAAAGTCAAAAAAAGCAACTGAGATAGTATGATGTTTTTAGAAATCAGAGATTCTGTCATTTCTAGCTGTTTATGGGTGGTAATTGGAGTAATCGTGAAGTTTAAATATAACGATATAAAGCTATGCTTTAAAGTTTTTACAAAAAGGCTAAAAAAACTAGTCGACAAGCTTGTAAGGGTAGGAAGATTTTACATACATTTGTTCTTATTAAGATTTAGTCTAAATAAAAATAAGAACCAGTGTTAAATATAAAGCAATTTCTATTCTTCTCCATAATCATCACATTATTTGCCTCTTGTTCAGATGATAATATGAATGAAGGTCCTAATCCTACGAATGAATTAGAAAATCCAGATAGCTACCAATTTTTGAGAGATGGAGCTTCCACAGTTTCCTTTTCGGGCCAAACTGAGAGAATCGGAATGGCAACAGAGTTGGTCGATGCAATGGTAAACTTTGAATCAACTGAAGAACAGTTGTTGGAGATGTATTCGAATCAAACTGCTTCTGGTGCAGACGCAAATCCATTTAGCGATGCTTCACTCAATAGTTCGACTAAAAGTGTAAAATCCAAAGTAGCAGCTTCAAACGACTTATTTTCTACCAATTCGGTTGAATCGGCAGAGATAAAGGAAGCGTTGGAGTCCATGATAAAAGCTCAAGTTTCAGAGGTTTTCCCAAATCAAAATGAATTGGCTTCTTTAGGAGTAGCTGGCCAAATCGCAGATGGTTCTTCCGTCAGATATGTAAATGCGAGTGGCTTGGAATATAATCAGGCAGTCAATAAATCATTGATCGGGGCATTAATGGTAGATCAAATGCTCAATAATTATTTGAGTACTTCAGTATTAGATGAAGGTAGTAATATAGAAGACAATAATAACGGCATAATCGCCGATGGAGAAGTGTATACAAATATGGAGCATAAATGGGATGAGGCATTTGGCTATCTTTTTGGAGCACCTGGAGCTGACTATACTGACCCATTAAATACCTTAGGTGGAGGTGCTTTTTTAAATAAATATTTGGCTAGAGTAGAAGGAGATGAGGATTTTAAAGGAATCGCCAATGAAATTTTCGAAGCATTAAAACTAGGAAGAACGGCTATTGTTACAAAAGATTATGACTTGAGAGATGAACAAGCAGATATTGTCATTGATAGAATTTCTGAAGTCATCGGTGTAAGAGCAGTGTATTATTTACAACAAGGTAAAATTGCATTAGCAAATGGAACTTTGGGTACAGCTTTTCATGATTTGTCAGAGGGGTATGGATTTGTTTTCAGTTTGAGATTTGTAAAAAATTCAAACACTGATGCAGCTATTTTTTCTAAATCGGAAGTAGACAGTTTTATTAATCTATTGACAGCTGGAAATGGATTTTGGGATATAGATTCTGCTACACTAGATCAGATCTCAAATGATATTGCAGCGAAATTTGATTTTACTGTTGAACAAGCTGGAAGCTAAAACCTTAGATTAAAAATGAAAAAACTATTTTTATTCATCAGTATTATTCTCTTCACATTTGCATGTGGTGATGATGATCCGATCACAGAGGTGTTTCCAAACGAAGATAGTTTTAGTCGCGCCGAAATGCTCGAATTTTGGGCTGACGAAATAATTATTCCAGCCTACACTAATTATATAAGTGATCTGGACATCCTAAAGGAATCTTCAACTGCATTCTTTACTGATCCATCAGAACCTAATTTTAATACATTTAGAGATTCTTATATTCTTGCATATACATCATGGCAACAAGTGTCCATGTTCGAAATAGGGAAAGCTGAAGAAATCGGACTTCGTAATTTTACAAATATTTATCCAACTAATGTTGACTTGATTGAGAGCAACATAAATAATCAAAATTTCGATTTAGCCTTACCTTCTAATTTTGTAGCACAGGGGTTTCCGGCATTGGATTACTTACTATTTGGGAAAGGCGATGATGATGAAGTAATTGTACAAGCATTGACTTCAGCTAATGTGACGACCTATGTAGAAGCTTTAATTGATAGACTTAATGATTTAAGTACAGAAGTTCTTGATGACTGGAATGGTGGATTTAGAGATGAGTTTGTATCTAATGACGGATCATCTGCAACAGCTTCAACAGATAAATTGGTCAATGACTTTTTATTTTATTACGAGCGATTTTTAAGAGCAGCTAAAGTTGGTATACCAGCAGGAGTTTTTTCTGGTAATACAGAACCTGATCGTGTTGAAGGATTATTTTCAGATATATATTCTAAATTATTTTTTGAAGCAGGATTTTCATCAGCGCAAGATTTTTTCAATGGGATTTCTTTTATTGATGGGAGAGAAGGAGTAAGTCTAAAGCAATATTTAGAAGAGATTCAGCTAACTAATAATTCAGACTTTGATATAGCTGCGAGTATTAATGATAATTGGCAAAGTGCAGAATTAGTTCTTATTGATATAAATGCCAATTTTCGAAACCAAGTTCTAGAAGATAACGCAGAAATGTTGGCGCTTTATGATGAATTACAAAAGGCAGTAGTTTCTCTTAAGGTAGATATGCTGCAAGCACTAAACATCCAAGTTGACTTTGTAGATGCAGATGGCGATTAATGTCACAAGCAATCCAATCATATTTTAACAAACAATCAAAGGCAGCTCCTCTAGCTGTCTTTCGTGTTTTATTTGGACTATTGATGGTTTTTAGCATGATACGTTTTTGGTATTATGGTTGGATAGAAAAATTATACCTTTTACCAAATTTCCATTTTCATTATTATGGATTTGATTGGGTGCAAGTGCCTGGAAAGTGGACCTATGTATTGTTTTTTATTTGCGGATTATCGGCGCTATTTTTTGCAATAGGATATAAATACAGATTATCTATTTTGATTTTCTTTTTGAGTTTCACTTATATAGAACTCATGGATAAGACGACTTATCTGAATCACTATTATTTTGTGTCTTTAATGGCATTTATTTTATTGTGGTTACCTGCCCATAGACATTTTTCTGTGGACGCATTTTTAAATAAGAATATCCGTTTAGAGTTCATACCAAAATGGAATATTGATGCACTGCGACTCATGATCTCTATTGTGTATCTATCTGCTGGGTTAGCTAAGTTAAATAGCGACTGGATGTACAAAGCACTCCCACTTAGTTTCTGGCTAAGAGAGAAAACAGATTTACCAATTATCGGCCAGTTTATGGATGAACGATGGCTACATTATTTATTCAGTTGGGGAGGAGCATTTTACGATTTATTTATCGTATTCTTTTTATTGTGGTCGCGCACAAGAGTATCGGCATTTATTGCCGTATTGATGTTTCATTTGTTGACGAAGGCTTTATTTCCGATTGGGATGTTTCCCTATCTCATGATTGCAGCATCATTATTATTTTTTAGGGATACATTCCACACCAGAGCATTGAAGATGATATCATCTATAATACGAATTCCTTATGAGACATTTTGTAATGGTGCAAAGTCAATGTCGAATACCTTTATCAGTCGAGCTGCATTAATCGTTCTACCAGTATTTTTCATCATTCAATTATTGCTTCCATTAAGAAGTCATCTTTATACGGGCAATTTATTTTGGACCGAACAAGGATACCGATTTTCATGGCGAGTCATGTTAATGGAGAAAACTGGCTATGCTAATTTTAAAGTAGTCGATAGCGTGACTGGCAAACGATTTTATATTCAGAATGAAGATTTCTTGACGGCCTTTCAACAAAAACAAATGTCAACTCAGCCTGATTTTATTTTGGAGTATTCTCACTTTTTAGGTGATCATTTTAAAAGTCAAGGCCATGAAAATGTACAAGTATTTGTAGAGAGTTACGCCTCATTAAATGGAAGAAAAAGTCAACCATTTATCGATTCTACTATTGATCTGTTAACAGTCGAAAATGGGTTTAAACAAAAATCATTTATCATACCTCTAGAAAATGATTAAATGTCTAAACATATTGTGGTTTATGTGTATGTCCTATGTACTTGTGGCACAGATTAGTGGAACCATAGTTAATAAATTATCTGGTGAAGTAATAATAGCTGCGGAGGTTATTGAACTTAGTACAGGTGACCGTGTGCTTTCTGATAATGAAGGCTATTTTTATTTTGATCTTAATTTGGATGAAGTCACTCAACTCATCATATTTAAGGAAGGTTATAATGTCAAAGAATATTTTATAGAGACTGTCGAAGAAAATTATATTATTTCTCTTGATAAGTTAGCTGTAGAGTTATCTGAAATTGAATTTGTCAGAAAACGAAAGGAAATATTTGCCACTAGAAAATTAAAGGATATTGAGGGGACGACAATTTATGCTGGCAAAAAAACGGAGGTGGTTCTATTAGACTTATTAAATGCAAATAAAGCAACCAATTTAAGTAGACAAGTATATGCACAAATAAGCGGTTTGAATATTTACGAAAGTTCTAATGGGGGATTACAATTAAATATTGGCGGACGTGGTCTTGACCCAAACAGGACTTCAAATTTCAATACACGACAGAATGGCTATGACATAAGTGCAGACGTACTTGGCTATCCTGAAAACTATTATACACCTCCAGCAGAAGCATTAGAAGAAATAAGAATTATACGCGGAGCAAGTTCATTGCAGTATGGAACTCAGTTCGGAGGATTAATTGATTTCAGAGTTCGTAAAATTCCAGAATTTCGAAAATGGGACATTCGAACTAAGCAGACCTATGGTTCTTTTAAGTTTTTTAATAGCTATAATTCAGTTGGTTACCATTCTGGAAAATGGTCAGTGGATGTCTTTCATAACTATAAGAGAGGAGATGGTTATCGTGATGATAGTAAATTTGAATCAAATAATATTTTTGTCGGGACACGATATTCTTTTTCAGAGAATTCTCATCTGGATTTAGAGTTTACCTATTTTAATTATTTGGCAAAGCAGGCTGGAGGGTTGACAGATGAGCAGTTTGAGTTAGAACCTAGAATGAGCACTCGTCAACGAAATTGGTTCGATGTCAATTGGAAGTTGTTTAGTGCTAAATTTCAACATAATTTTACAACAACTAGAAAATTAGAAGTCAGTTTGTTTGGCTTAGATGCTAGGCGACGATCAATTGGGTTTAGAGGAAATCCCAGTGTGTTGAATGCAAACCCAATCACCTCTATTGATGAGCAAGACAGTAATGGGAATTATATTAGCCCACGAGATTTAATTGATGGTGAATTTAATAATGTTGGTGCAGAGATTAAGTTTCTTGATAATTACAGTTTGAAAGATGTTACAGCTACTTATGTCATAGGAGCGAAATACTATGATTCAAATAATACCTCAATACAAGGACCGGGATCAACTGGTGCTGACGCAGATTTTAGTTTACAGACTTCACTATTTCCAGATTATGCCAATCAGTCAAATTTTGTTTTTCCTAATTTAAATTTTGCTGCCTTTTTTGAAAATATATTTTTTATAACTGATAAATTATCTATCACCCCTGGACTTAGATATGAATATATAGAAACAAAAAGTATGGGCACTTTTCAGGAAGTCATATTTGATATTGCTGGTAATGCACTAACAAATAATCTATTTGAAGATGATGAAAAATTCATTCGTAGTTTTGTGTTACTTGGTATAGGTCTCGACTATAAGCTATCAGAAAGTGCAAAGTATTCCCTCAACGTTACTCAAAATTACAGATCAGTAACGTTTAGTGATATTAGAGTGGTGAGTCCAAGTTTTATTATTGACGAAGACATAACTGACGAGAGAGGCGTATCTTTTAATACAGGTATATCAGGAAGATTAAAATCAAAATTCTCTTATGACTTTAATGTCTATTCTATTTTATACAATGATAGAATTGGGATTGTTCTTGACAACCGAGCGAATCGAGTCAGAACTAATATTGGAGATGCATTAATTGTTGGGACAGAGTCTTTATTCAATTATATTCTTATACGCGTTGTTAAAAATGGAGAAAAATTTTTAGAGGTCAAATCATTTTTAAATACAGCATTTACCTATTCAAAATACTTGAATTCATTGTCTAGTAATGTTGTTGATAATAATGTTGAGTTTATACCAACAGTTAATATCAAATCGGGTATTTCTCTAAATTATAAAGACTTTACTTTTTCAGGCCAACATTCTTATGTGTCTAAGCAGTTTACAGATGCGCAAAATAGTGCGGCAACAAATCCAGGAGATTTTAGAAGTGGTATAGTGGGGCAAATACCTAGTTATCATATCTTAGATATAAATGTGAGTTACTTAGTAAATAGATTTTCTATAGAAGCGGGAATCAACAATGTAATGAATGCACAATATTATACCCAACGAGCGACAGGTTATCCAGGGCCCGGAATAATTCCTTCAGATGGCAGGTCATTTTATGTGACCGTTGGCTATACGTTTCAACAATAAAGAGTGACTATATGTCTTATTGGATGAAGAATAGCTTATGTTATGATAATATGTCAAAGATATGGATATGACTTATATGAATCTTTTTGTGCAATTAAAATTCTGATAACTGTCTTGGTTTGTTATTTTCACAGTACATGAAAACAATCCATTATCTATATGCATTGATTTGCATATTCCTTTTGATTATACTCTTGTTGTTTTTTATATCCCCGCCAGAGTCTGTTACTGGTCAAGCACATCCCAATTTTAATACAATGCTTGTCGGAGGAGAAAGTTTGAGTACATCAACAATGACTCAAACACTAGGTTATATTTTTGGCTTATGTACAGTATTGACCTTATGTGTTTTTCTGTTTATAGGCGCTGTCCGTAGAAATAAGTTAGGTGCTGTTCGGCTTTGGTTGTTGTTGTCCTCTATGGTGTATTGCGTAGTATATACGTTGACTTTTTTCTCTGATGTAAAATATGTCGAAACTGGACATACAGACTTTTTTAATGGATGGCCATTACCTACAGCGTGGATGATTTATGCCATGTGGGCAACGCCTGTACTTTTTGTCATCATCTATGTGTTTAAGTTTAGAGATTGGATTTTACCAGTTGAGGAAGAGGAGCGATTTTATGATTTAGTAGCAGAACGAAGAAAGAGACAAAATTACTGACATGGAAGAATTTCGGAGTCCCATTATCCTTACCTCAGTAGGTCTGTACATGCTCCTGTGTATAGCCATTGGCATTTGGGCATTGAGAAAAACAAAGTCAAGTCACGATTTCTTTATGGCTGGAAGAAGCCTCGGTGTCATGGTTACAGCCTTCGCAGTATTTTCAACAACGCTAAGTGGTTTCGGGTTTGTGGGTGGTCCTGGTTTAGTATACCGAATGGGAATGAGTAGCATCTGGATGGTTGTCATCGCTGTATTGGGCTTCAGTATCACCAATTATTTACATGGAAAAAAATTACGTCTGCTCTCAGAACTAGGAGATTCTAAATCATTGCCAGATGTCGTTTTTCTTAGATATAATAATAACGGTACTCGAATTCTAATTGCCATTGCGATCATCTTGGGTGTTTTAGGTTATTTGGCTACTCAGATCCTTGCGATGTCTGTGGTGCTTAAAGATATTCTGAATGAAACAGAAATGTTTGCAGAGATGACTTTAGGAACGAGCATGATATTTTCTTGTTCGATTCTCGTTTTTTATAGCGTGACTGGCGGTATCATTGCTTCGGTTTATACAGACCTGATTCAAGGTGGGGTGATGATTGTAGCCGCAATTTTAATATTCTTTACTGTCATGTATACTTTTGATGGTGGCATCACAGAAATGAATCAAGTTATCCAAAAGGACGATCCAACAGCCATTGGTCCTTGGGGAACACTTGGCATGATTGGCTGTATGTCCTGGGTGCTGATGTTTGGGCTAGGCGCTTCTGGTCAACCGCATGTGATCACCAAATTAATGATGAATAAAAAAGTGAGTGATGTCAAACATATTCTGCCAATTTCTATACTCGGCTATTTATTTTCTGGGTTGCTTTGGATAAGCATTGGCTTAGTGATGAGAGCACTAGTCGTCAGCGGTCAACATCCAGAATTAGCAAGTGCTGATGAAGCTGCCTCCCAGTTTTTACAACATTATGCTAATCCAGTATTGGCAGGAATTGTATTTGCTGGATTGTTCGCAGCAATTATGTCAACGGCTGACGCTTTTTTAAATTTGGGTACAGCGGCAGTGATGCATGATATTCCAAAAGCAATTGGAAAAACAATAAAAAATGAATTGCAATGGGCGCGAATCACTACGGTAATCATCACGTTAATTGCAGCTTTCTTTGCCGTTTGGGCCTCTGATAATGGAGATTTAGTTGCCTTGCTTGGTGCCTTTGGATGGGGGACCTTTGCAGCAGCCATTGTGCCAGTTGTCACTCTTGGATTTAATTGGCGAAGAGGCACAGCCATAGCAGCTAATATTTCGATTATAGTCAGTTTATTGATGAATTTTATTGTCAAAATTGGCAAGATTGATACTCGCTTTGGTAGTATAGGTATCGATATTGATATTCCCTATGGGATAGACATTGGCGCATTATCCATGTTGGTCGCTCTCTTTTTATTTATTAGCATTTCTTTTTTAACAAAACAAGATAAGTTGGAAACTGATGTTGAAGAAGTGTTACAGATATGACTGTGGGCGGATAAGCACATTAAACCTAAAATCCATTAATCCTATCAACCTGCCCACCGTAGGCGGGTCCCAATTCAGACAATTTTAATTGATGGTACGTTGCAATCGTTTTGCCTTAAATACCCTAAGCTGTCTGAATCTGGATTTCAGGATTTAAAGATTCTAGGATTTAACATTGAACGATTCCAGCGAAGACAGAGAATTTTGCCTATTGGCGAATTAGATTGACTAATCGTCAATCTAAAGTGAAGGAACTGTACCGATAGCTATCGGGATCAAATTCGGCTAGGCCACAGCGTGGTCAAATATTGTGTGTGCCAGGCATTGCATTATTCTAAAAGGAATGACACAAAGGAGTCAAGTCCCTAATGAGCCCAGTAAAGGGAATCAGAAAGTTGAGAGCAAGGGTGTCTATCGTGAGATAGAATCTGAAGGA
>Ga0209187_1001089_pt1 | contig 35449 bp, 33 predicted proteins | sample BantaG_FD_187430 | JGI IMG/M metagenome (GOLD analysis project Ga0209187, IMG submission 187430) | Marine algal microbial communities from Bantry Bay, Ireland - BantryBay_4 metaG (SPAdes) (version 2) | ecosystem: Host-associated > Algae > Red algae > Unclassified | place: Bantry Bay, Ireland...
ACTTAGAGCGGAGGCTATAGCTGCGGCTGGTACATGGGCAAAGCCGTCAGTACTGGATCGAGTAGATGGCAGATATAGAGGCGAGATAGAGCGAGATGATAAGCAGGTCATAGAATCATTTCAAGCTAATGCACCACAATTTCTAAATGATCCAGAATCTGATGTGGTCCTAGCTGGGTTAAAATCTATTGAGAAGTTAAAGGTGAGTGGGGTAGGAGATCAGGTATTTGGCTTACTGAAGAATCATGAGAAAAGTGATATTCGCGCTCAGGCTTTACGATCCCTTGAAGCCATAGCCTATAAAGATATGGATGCTGTCATGGACGTAGCTCTGTCAGATAAAAGTAACCAGGTAAGATCTGTTGCACTGGAGTTAATTCCGAATTCTAATATATCCGATGATAAAGCCGTCGCCTTATTCGAATCAATGATAGATGAAGGGAGTACCAAGGAGAAGCAAGCGGCTCTCTCTGCGATGGGTAAGTTATCGACGGGTGCGGCAGTCAGTTCTATCATGAAATATTTCAATCAGGTCAAATCTAATTCGCTTCCTGAAGATGTGCATCTCGATGTGATGGAGTCTATGAGGTCTCAAGGTGATCAGTCATTAATAGCTGCCATAGACGATTACGAATCAGGCTATGACGCTAATGATCCATTAGCACCATATCGACTTTCATTAGTCGGGGGAGATAAGGGGAAGGGTAATGAAATATTCTATCGTAATGAAGCGGCTCAGTGCGTGAGATGTCATGCAGTATTCGAGTATGGCGGCAATGCCGGCCCGGGCCTACATGGGATTGCATCGAGGATGACATCAGAAGATATCTTAGAGTCTCTCATAGAGCCAAGTGCTAAGATCGCTAAGGGCTACGGCGTCGTATCTCTCGAAATGAAAGATGGAGAATCTACGGCAGGAGTCATCGTAGAAGAAACAGATCAAGCGATCACGATTAAAATAGGAAAAGATGAAAATCGCATCATTAATAAACTTGATATAACCGAGCGAGAAGACATACCATCCAGCATGCCAGGCGTCAAGAAAATTCTGAATAAGATGGAGATCAGAGATTTGATGGCTTTTCTGACATCACTTGAAGCTGAGGATAGCTGATAATTTTTGATTGGTTTTTGGAATATTATTTAGTGAGGTTCACGATAGCGTAGTCTGATACGTCTTATGGAACTAACTAAACAATAATAAAAATGAATCGACTATTATTACTATTTTTCTTTACCGTGAGTGGTTTAATTAATCTAACAGCCCAATCTCATAATCAAAATCCAGAATTCAGATCAGCAGGAGATATCTCTTTTGGTGTATTTGGAGGATTGACAACTTCAGCGATTTCTTATCCTGATGGTTTTAATCGTGATGAATTGAGTAGTGGGAATTCCTACCTATTTGGTGCTCAAGCTAATTACTTCGTTAACCATAACTGGAGCGTCAAAGCTAAGCTCAATTATGAGAATCGTAAATTTGGTTCAAGGGCGGAGATGTCTTATGTTTCTCTTCCTCTTTTGGCTAGCTGGCACTTTGGTAAAAACCGAAGGTGGAATTTACAGTTTGGAGGAGTGTATTCATTAGCATTGGAAGATAGTGATGTTGTACCAGGGACGTCGATGGAATTATTTCCGAGCTCTGTGGGAGGGGCATTTGGCATCAGTGTGATCATCCCGTTTAATAATTTAAATTTTTATATCGAAGCAGATGGTGTCAGAGATGCTCATACGATTGATTTTTCTATTACTGATTCTAATCAAAATCAAATAGGTGTTTTTGAATTATCTAAAAGTAGAATGGCACTTAATTTTGGAATTTTATTTTAGGCATATTCAGGAGTACACATGATTACGCCAGAGGTGTAATATATTGGAAGCCCAGTACGAAGTACTGGGTATATAAAAAGAGAGAAAGGCTCAATTGGCGAGATTATGGATAAAATCATGACACCTGAATTTTAAAAATGACCCTTTTTTTCATCGGTTTGTGAATAATATAGTGGAATAGTTTGGTTCGAATTATAAATAATCTCTAACCAAATAGGTTTCAAGCATTTAAAATTCAAGCTTCAAGTTCTTCTGAACATTCTTATTTTAGGCATATGATCGTATTTCTCATAGCAAAAGATTAAATTAATCTTTTATAGTTAGTTAGTTGGTCGGTTGGTCGTTCTTTCTAAGTGAAACAAATAAACTGGACAGCGTTAATCCATATGAGAATAAAGGTATGAAGAAAATATTATTAGTAAGTGGATCTATATTTTTAGCTTTTCAGTCCTATTCGGTATTATCATTTTTAAATCAGGTAGAGATAAATTCAATTCCAATGATTATATTTTTAGCGTGGGTTATCAATATGCTGATTACTGGAATTTTTGCACTTTCAGGATTTGCACTGCCCACTCAGAAACTAATGCCTCAGTCATACTACACGGTGTCAAGGCCTAAGATTCTGGCGCACGTATATAAAGTATTAGGTGTAAATGGTTTTAGAAAATTTTTATTAGCCACTTTCTGGAGGGATAAAGAAAAACATAGTAAATATTTTAATGGGACAAGTAGTGGTATTTCATCATTTGCAGTGCAATCCAAGAAGTCTGAATTTGGACACGTTATTCCATTTTTGATTTTAAACATAATAGCTATCTACTGGTGTGCTACAGATCATGTCATGCTGGGGGTAGCTACCTTTTTATTTAATGTGTTTGGCAATTTTTATCCTGTTATACTGCAGCGGCACCACAGGATGAGAATTCAAAGAATCAGTGCAAGGTATGATGCTAAGTGAAGTGTCAAAGTCATAAAAGATCTTGTATGTGATTCATATCTTAATTCTATTCAGAGGTCACTTGCGGACGTGATAGTGCAGGTATGGTATGGATCACCTTTTCAGTCAGTAAGATCCAGAAAGGACTGATACAGATGGTGAGCGATATCAGAGATATAGAAAAGTTATAACCATACTTAGAAAGGATGTCTAAATTATAAGCGCTGATACAGATCAGAAAGCTCAGCTCTCCTACCTGAGCCAGTAGTCCGCCTCCTAGGATGGCATCGCTCCAGGTATTACCATTCATTTTTAATATGAGGGTGTTGATGAGGTGATTTGTCAGGTATACTGCTATGATGCCAAGGCATAGCTCCATGATGTTTTCTACAAGAAAATTAATATCTATCTGAGCGCCTACGCTAATAAAGAATACAGCGACAAATAAAATACGAAATGAATGGATGGCGTCATGAATCCATTTAGTTGCTTTACCAGCATGCATGACTAATCCTCCTACGAAAGCGCCTAAGGCTTCAGATATACCAAATAGTCCTGCTAATAAGGCTCCTGTAGAACAGAAGAGCAATGCCAGAAATACTTGTAATTCATGATCATCTTTTATTGTCCTGCGAAAAGGAAGTTTAATTTCTCTTTTGTAATAGATATAACTTATAATGCCAATAATGAACAGACCGCCGAGAATCGTCGTCAGGATACTTAATGTACTCTTTTCCTCTCCTCCAGATAATGAGAGTAGAATAAGAATGGGAGCTATCGCTACATCTTGAGCTAGTAAAATGCTCATGACATTTTGCCCAATTTTTTTATTGCTTAAATTCTTTTCTTCTAATAATTTAAATATCACTGCAGAGCTACTCAGTGCTATGATACACCCAATGACGACTGATCTTACCCATGTCCATTCTAATAAATAGCCTATAAGACAGCCTGCAGAGATGCTGATGAGAATTTGTGCAAATGTACCGAATAGGGCGAGCTTCCAGCTTTTGATAAATGATCTCAAGTCGAGCTCCATACCGATAAAGAAAAAGAGTAAAATGATGCCAAGCTCTCCTAATAAATGGAGCGAGGACTCATTTTGAATGAGGTCAAATCCATGCTTACCTATTAATACGCCGATAAAGATATAGGCAATTAAATATGGCTGATGCAGCCTTTTCAGAATAAGACCTGCGAAAACGATTAATAAGGCTATGATAGAAATGGCGCTGATCGCAGCAAAATTAGAGGAGAGCAACATGATAGATAAGGGCATCAATTTTATTTTGTACGGTCCATGCTAATTTTGGCTTATAATCCTCATTTTGGATTGCTTACTCGTGATGTGATTAAATACTTGCCTGACAGTTTTTCTTCTTATCTGGCGTTGTAGCTCATAGTCAAGTCTCTTGAGTTTATATTGAAATTTTAAATCCAAGTAGTCTTTTTTCATTTTTACTATCTTAATATTATAGGCATCTGATTCTAAAAATTCACTAAAATCAACTAAGGTATCGATCAGTTCCTTCTCTAGTGATTCTATGTCATCGACTAGTGAGATATCTATCTGGAAGTCGATACTCATGAGTCTTATATCTCGCTTTGTGTAGTTGATAATGTCGTTGGCATATACTTTATTATTGGCAATCATCACGAGGTCATCATCGTCATTGAGAAGTTTAATTTTGAGTAATTGTATCTCAGTAATTTTACCTTTTTGATCCGCTAACTGCACATAGTCATTAATTTCAAAGTTCTTGGAGAAACTAAAATAAATGCCCACTAGGAAATCATTGATGTATTCTTTCATAATGATGGCAATGGCTGCTGCCACGATACTCAGAGAGGTAATCAGTGTCATGGGATCTATACCGAATAGTCCAAAGAGCGAAACGATAGCTCCTATTCCGACGACGACTTTTGCAATATTATTAATTCCAAAAAGAAAATTATCCTTAGATCTTTCTTTCAGTTTATTCTTCTTTGCATAAGAGTATCCCACAACCCTTCTAAATAGGTCGATGGTTAAGGCGAATATGATAAACCGACTTAGTACAGATACGAGATTGTTCTTATCCGCTAATTGATGAATGAAAGGTACAGAGTTAATTGCCAATAACAGACCAATCAGTACAGTGAGCTCAATAAACAAGGAAATTATTCGAGTCATAATATAAATTTGATGCAAGATATAGCTATCTATCGAAGATGTAAATCTATTGCGCTTATCACTTATGAAGTAGCTGAGTCATCTATATTTAATATTAGTCTACATGAACCGTCAGTAGCCATAGGATATATCGGACTATCTTAGTAGTGCCAAATGATACTACGATATTCGGGGCAGACATTAATGATTAATTACGATGAATTATTTATAGATATCTTGGTATGTACCAAACGAACTTAAGTATGACCCTTTATTTGTTGCCTATTTTACATATCTCTTAGTTAAAAAGCCTCATCATATCTACGGATATGCCTACGTTTTTTGCCTCGACCATTGTAAAATATATTAACAGATAAACAGCTCTACCTCAAGTATGTTTGGTATAAACTCCGATCTTAGTATGATGAAGAATATTTTGATTCCAATTTCATTTTCTGAAGCCTCTAATAGTGCGCTTGTACAAGCAAAGCTTATTGCGGCTCACTATCATTCTACATTGACTTTAGTGCATTGTTATTCTAATAAAGAATACAACAGACCATATGACTTTAAGGGAGAGACTTATACTGATGGCATCAGGAGAATGTTATCGGAATTTTATCAGAAGACAATAGATTCAAAGACTAATTTGAAATCTAAATTCGTAACTTATAAAGGGAGCTTAGCGGACTATGTAGAGAGTGGCAGTCATCAGTATGACATGATTATACTAGTAAGGAAGGGCGGAGCTAATAACAAAGGATCTAGTATGCTGACTCATAAGATGTTACAGCTTACTTCTAAATCTAAGTGCCCCATTCTCGTTGGATTACTCGGGGGATCACATTTTAAAATGCCTGATATTAGAACCATATGGCACATTAAGAGACGAGATGGTGAATCCGAATTAATCAAAAAAGCGATGTCTTCCTATGGCTTATCAGAAAGCCAAATTGTAGAAAGGTCTCTGGACCAAAAGACTTTTAAATCTAAATTTTGGAAGAAAATTGTGGCACTAAGGAAGAATTCTATCTCAACTTCGATACATGAAATTGCTCAATTATTTGCTGAAGAAAAGATAGACTTATTAGTGCTGGTCTATTATAATACTGGCTTATTCGAACATTTTATAGATGATAAGGCGGTCAAGACCCTATCCCATCTTGATGTCCCCTTATTAATATTTAACAATAAAGCTTTCACGCGATAAGTATCACAGTATAAATATTAAATCAGAGTTTACGCTTAGGTATCCTAATTTCTGAAGTGTTATGATGTTAGAGTCATATGCTTAGCTGATCCTCTATTTTATTCTTCGGTCAGATGAATATTAATATCGCTGGAATCTAAATTTTTATTTTTTCGAGTCAGTAATTTTCGCTTAGCTAAATAAGCCAGCCAATACATCACAGGAACTACAAATAGTGTGAGGAATGTAGCGAAGATAAGACCATAGATAACAGTCCATGCCATAGGACCCCATAATGCAGTATTATCTCCACCAATAAATATCTGTGGGTCTAAGTCTGTAATCAGAGACCTAAAATTAAAATTGAATCCTATCGCAAGTGGAATAAGTCCCAATACAGTCGTGATGGCTGTCAGTAGTACCGGTCTAAGTCGTGTAGCACCTCCCTGTATGATACATGTCTTGACATCTGCTTTTGCCATATAGATCATGTCACTGATACCTTGGCTCTCCCGCATGTTTTTGACTTGTAGATTAATGTAGTCTATGAGTACGATCGCATTATTCACCACGATCCCAGCTAGAGCGATAATACCTACTCCAGAGAATACCACTGAAATCGTATTACCAGTCAAGATATATCCGAGCAGCACACCTATCGTACTGAACAGCACTGAAAGTATAATGATGAATGGAGAAATGACAGAGTTAAACTGACCTACGATGATGATAAAGATTAAGAATATAGCAATTAAGAATGCAGAATTAAGGAATGCTGTATCAGCGGCCTGAGACTCTTGCTCACCTGTGAAAGCATAGGTGTAACCAGTAGGCATTGGAAAGCCAGTCATCAGTTCTCTGAGATCATCATTTATTTGATTCGCATTATATCCTTCTAAGACATTAGAACTTATGGATATGACTCTATTTTGATTCTTTCTTTTGATTGAGCTATATGCAGAGGAGTACTTAAAGTCAGCGACTGTATTAATAGGGATCTGCACAAATCTTCCTTGTCTGGCCTGATCTCTGAATGTAATTTTTTGGCTCAGTAGGCTATTGATATCATTTCGATATGTTTCATTAGACCTGAGCATGATGGCATAATCCTCTTCACCATCTTTATATTTTGAGATTTCCTTACCAAATACACTGGTCCTCAGTGAGCTGGCTATTTGAGCTGTAGACAGTCCATATCGTCTAGCCATTTGCCTGTCGATATTCACTAATAGTTCTGGCTTACCGATGACCACATCTGCCTTAAGATCTTCTATGCCTGGTATTTCTTCTTTATTGATATAAGTGATGAGTCTTTCAGATAGAGCTGATAGGCTGTCGATGTCATCGCCTTTAAGTTCCAGATTTATTGGCAGGCCCACAGGTGGTCCATCAGCATCTTTATCCACCAGCACTTGGACACCTGCATAACCCTGTACGGCATTTCGGATATCGTCCATGATGTCGAATGTATTGACTTCACCTCTGTATTTCGATGATACGAATGATATAGTCAGTCTTGCTTTGTGTGGTGTATTACCTGGTTCTGGAGGTCTGTTAGGGTCAGCAGTATCTTGCCCGATAGTCGTCAGGATTTCTTCTACGACATTACCATACGGTTCTACAGCAGCAGCCACTTTCTTTTCGACTTGTAGGAGTATATCATTCGTAGCTTCTATGTCTTTGCCGATTGGTAGATCGACAAAGACATTGACAAAGTTAGGATCTGGCGACGGGAAAAATTCTATCGGCGGTGGTTTCACATTTAATAGAAATATTGAAAATGCCAAAAGTCCAAACGTGCCTACAAAGATTAAATAAGGTCTCGCACCTTGCAAAATTATTTTAATAAATCGATCATAGGCTCTTTCTAATTTTGGTAAAAATCGATTCTGAAATACAAAGGATGCTGGACGCAAAAAAAAGAAGTTAAGTAGTGTCAGGCCTAAGGCGATACCGAGAATATTACGAGCCCACATGATGTCTAATACATGCATAGCCACAGCGAGTACCAACATCATTAACGAGCCGATTAGGACATGCCTGGTTCGTCTTCGTTTTAATTCACTTGTTTCTGCTCGCTTATCGATCTTCATAAATCTGGAAGTGAATACTGGATTTATGACAAGTGCCACGAGTAGGGAAGAGGTCAATACACAAATAAGAGTGATCGGAAAATACTTCATGAACATACCCATGATGCCCGGCCAGAATGCAAGCGGTAGAAAGGCGGCAAGCGTCGTCGCTGTAGAAGCGATGATGGGCATTGCGATTTCTCCAGCGCCATACTTAGCGGCTTGCTTACCATCATAGCCGAGTGACATATATCGATAGATGTTCTCTACCGTGACAATGGCATTATCTACTAATAGGCCGAGTGCCAGGATGAGACTGAAGAGCGTGACGATATTAAGACTCACATCAAATAGATAGAGAATCAAAATACCAATCAGCATAGAAAGTGGAATCGCTATCCCGACGAATATGGCATTTCTCAAACCTAAAAAGAACAGTAATACCAGAGTAACCAAGATAACTCCAGAGATGATGCTGTTTTCCAGATTAGCGACTTCATCTCGGGTAGAGATCGAAAGGTCATTGAACTTAGATATCTCTAAACCTTCTGGGAATGTAGGTTCTAAATCTTCTAATAGTTGATTGATTTTATCTGCGGCGGACAGTAGATTTTGACCATCTCGCTTCATCACTTCTAAGGAGATGACTGGTAGTCCATTCGCTCGTGCATAGCTCGCCCTATCTTCGAATCCATAAGTGACTGTAGCAAAATCTCGTAAATACACTGGACGTTCTAGTTCACTTTTAATGATGATATTTTCTATTTCATTGATCTCTGTGAACTGGCCTAAGACTCTGATCGATCTTCTGAAATCATTGTTCACAATTTCTCCAGCACTCATCGACATATTCTCCATGGAAATGGCCTGCTCTATGTCATTGAAGTTAAGTTGGAGTCCTTCCATCTTGCGTAGATCCACATCTATTCTCACCTCTCTCTCTAATGCGCCTTTCAGTGTGACTGATGATATCTCAGAGATTTCTTCTATTTCATCTCTGATAAATTCAGCATTTTTTTTGAGCTGATCCATATTGAAAGGACCTGCTACATTCACGATTACGATTGGTTGCTTAGATACATCCATCTTATCGATTTGAGCTTCTAGATCGAGATCATTAGGTAGTTCTGATTTAGCTTTGTCTACAGCTTCCTTTACATCATCATAGGCTTTATCGATGTCTACATCTGTCCCAAATTCTGCGGTGATTAACGAGAAGTCTTGGAGTGAGGTCGATAGAATTTCTTTGACCCCTGTGATACTCTTTAGCTCTTTCTCTATCGGCCTGGCGATTAGGTCTTCCATGTCTTCGGCAGAGTTGCCAAAGTAGGCTTGGGTAATGATGATTTTAGGGAAGTATGCCTCTGGATATTTTTCTTTGGGCATGGCATCATAGGCCCTGATACCGAAGATCAGGATCATAAATGCTAATAAAAATACACTAGTCCCATTATCAATTGCGAAGGTTGATAATTTGAATTCTCTTTTTTCGATTCGTTCAGAGGTTTGTTCTTCCATCTATGATTTGATCTTTATTTCTTCATTGTTCAATAGACTTCGAGCACCATCATTGACTATAATTTCTCCCCATCTGAGACCATAATTGATGACTATTCCTTCGTCACTATTTTCACCAGTTTCAATATATCTCTTCTTGCAAAACGTTTTTCCATCTTCAGCGGTGCTTACGACATAAACGTATTTTTTACCACTGACTTCTTCTTGCACTAAGTCTGTGGACAGGACTATGGTATTATTTATCTCAGCTTCTTTTATTTTCATCTCAGCCAGCAGGTTAGGCTTTAAGTCACCTCTACTATTATTGAGATTGACTTCTACCTTGAATGTTCGATTAGCTGGATCTATCATTCTACCTATCTGTGTGATTCGCCCTCTTATATCTTTAGACAGTGCAGGAATCGTGATGTCTACATAGTCGCCTCGCTTGATAATATTTAGATAATTCTCAGGCGCATCTACCACGACTTTTACTTTATTAGTATTTAGGATTTGGATGATCGGGCCACCTGGAGATGTCACCTCGCCTGGCTGCCTGAATTCTTTATCTACCACTCCTGAGCTGGGGCTATATACATTTTGCTTAGAGAGCTGGAAGCTGATGCTTTCTATGCTTTTTTCTATCCTTTCTTTAGAATTTTTAGCTTGAAGATACTGGACCTCACTACCGATATTCTGATCCCATAGACTCTTTTGTCTGATATATAGAGTATTAGCGAGTTCTAGTGAGGTTTTCATTTCCTCTATTTGTTTATTGACTGACTCTAAGTCTATTTTAGCAATCAGCTGACCTCGCTTCACCGGCTGCCCTTCTTGTACATATATGTCTAATATGCGGCCACCTATTTCGCTGGAAGCATTGATCATTTCATCAGATGTAATATTGCCCTGTAGCGTAGAGTACTTAGTGAATACGGTAGACTCTATCGTATCTACAGTGACCAGCTTTGGCGCCTTTGTCATACTTGGGTCTTCTGCTTTTATCTCGTCTTTAAGGCTATTAATTTCGGCTTCGAGTGATCGTAGTTCTTTCTCTTTTTCTTTTAGATAAGCTTTTTTGCCTGCTGTATCAGTAGGCATGACATCTGCTTTTTCTTGTGAGCATGATAGTAGGCTCATCGTTATTATCAGAACCATGATCAGGTATGTTGGTATCGTATTTATCTTAATCATTTTGTTTCTAATTTTTAATTTTTCCGAGTGCAATGTCTAGATCTGTCTTAGTGACCACCACATCGTATAATGCACCGATATAAGCTGCTTGCGCTTGGTAGAGTGAGCTCTCGGCTTGACTGATTTCTACACTAGATCCTACGCCTTCTTTAAATTTGATTTGAGTTTTTTTATAAATGGCTTCAGTTATTTCAAGTGCATTTTTTCTATTCTTCAAGGTCATTTTAGCATTTCTGTGAGTCGTCATGTGGTTCATGACTTCTAGCTTCATCCCTCTTTTAAAATCATCTAGCTGTAGTTCTTTTAATTCTTTTCTGATCTTGGATCTTTCTTGCTGTGATTTTTTCTCTTTTCCGTCTATGATTGGATAGTTAAGATTTAGTCCGACGAAACCTGCAGGTAGAAATCCTGATTCATTTCCATTGAATAAATTATCTCGTTGCAGCGACTCTTGTATACTGATATTGCCCTTCAGGACAGGCCACCTAAGGCCTAGCCTTTCTATATCATACTCGTCTAGCTCTATTGCCTTATGCAAGACTTGATACTCAGGTCGCTTAGCATAATCTATTTCAGCCGCTGTCATCAGATCCTCTTCTAATTGTATCTGATCCAGCATCATCTGTAAGTCATCAGTCAGCTTTATGTCTTTTTCAAATGGATAGTTCATGTGAAATTTGAGAAGATTCTTACTTACCTCTACTAGTTCTATTAGATTGTCCAGCTCCATTTTAATATTATCACGTGAGAGCTCTAAGCGACTGATGTCTAATTGTTCTGCAAATCCTGCTTTATAGATCTCAGTCGTCTCATGAAGCATTGATTCTACGATGCTTAAATTATTTTTTATAATATCTATATTCTCATAAGCGACTAGAGTACCTAAGTATGCTTTAGTGACTTCTATGATGATATTCCGCTCTCCGATTTTGGATCTGACTTTTTCTAAGTCTACCGAGACCTTCGCTGCTTTCAGACCCTTCAGGAATACTGGATCGAATAACAGTGCTCTGAAGTCAGCATAGCCTGTCAAGTTATGATTACGTGCAAATGTAAGTTCGAATACTTCTGGCTCTCCGGGATCAATAGGCGTATCAAAAACAAACTGATTCAACACACCAAATACGGCAGGAGTGATGAAATCTTCAGTGGGCTGAAAGGGCCTGATAAAGTTGTAATTGTAATTAACACCAATATCAAGTTTCGGCATTCCCATCGCTTTGAATTCACTGACTCTATATTCAGCGTCAGCTATATTAAGTGCTTCTGCTTTCATAGTATTACTACTTTTTATAGCATAGGCAATTGATTGATCTAAGCTGAAGTCTAGCTGACCTGACAAAGAATAATGGACCGCAAAAAAGAAAATGACTTGTATATAATGCTTCATAATTGATCTACTAATTGTGCGAGCCGCTTCAGTCCTTTAGAAGAAGCTATGCCATATATGTGATACCTGACGAATTCTTTAAATAGCTCGTCCTTACTGTACTTCTGCAATGGAAAGATATTTTCATCAACAATGGCCAATGATTTAGAAATGTATAACTTGGATATGATCTCTGCATCCACATTAGCTCTATATAGTTGCTCTGCTTTTCCTCTGATGATATTATTTCTAATCACATCACCCATGAATTCTACTTGAAGGGTTTCCAGTTTTTGCCATTCATTGGGGTAGTATTTCTGGAGATCATAGATGACTGTTGGCTTTATCTCTCTGAGGGTCTGGACGATGTGTCTTCCGATGGCTATGTACTCTTCTACGGCGTCTAATTTTTGATTGACAATGGTATTGACTTCAGTTTGCTCTTCATTGATTTTGTATAGAATGACTTTTTCTACCAGTTTTGCCTTAGTCGGAATGTACTGGTACAGAGTTTTCTTTGATATACCCATCTTCTTACAGATGTCATCCATGCTGATGCTTTTTAAGCCATAGCTCATGAATAGATTCTTAGATATATCTACGATTTTTAATTCCATAGTTGATTAGGTCATTCAAAAGTAAGGGTAAAAACCTTAGGAAACTATTGCAATGTTTAAAGTTTTTATATTTTTCACTTAGACCAATTTTTGTTTGGAGCTTGCTGTTTCTTGTAGTTATTATTATGGTGTGAGGATTTGGCTACCTGAGAGTCGTATTATATGTTTCATAGTGGTTTGTGATGTTTAAATGGTAGCGAATTAGAAGTCTTTTCATATTTGGTAGAAGATATTTCACAGATTCGTTATATTCAGTCTTAAAATTTGACACATATGAAAAAGCTGATTGTATTAATTCCATTGATGATAATGATTTGGGCATGTTCTGGAGGAGATGACAATAAATCTAAATCAAAAAAGGAGAAAAAGGTAGCGCAAGCTGATGCGCCTGATGGCAAAAAAATATATAAAATCAACTGTGTGCTTTGCCATGGCGCTGATGGTAAGATGGGGGTGAATGGATCTAAGGATTTGACAGAATCTGTATTATCACTAGATGAGGCGATTACTCAGATCACTAATGGTAAAGGACTGATGGCATCTTACGAGCCTATCCTATCCAAAGAAGAAATTGAGGCAGTCGCGGAGTATACTTTATCACTAAGGAAATAAGCTTGAAGATACTTGGATGCATGTCGGGTAGCTCTTTAGATGGGCTCGATATGGCTTTATGTGACTTTCGTGATGAGCATCACTTTACCATGCTTAAGTCTACATGTATCCCATTCAGCGCTGAGTGGATAGACCGACTAGAACATTTCGATTCATTAGATCTTCATGGCATGTGTCAGTTAGATGCTGATTTCACCAAGTATTTAGCTTCTCAGGTGATAGAATTTATTGGAGAGGATGCGATTAATTATATCGCAAGTCATGGACATACATTAGTCCATTCTCCAACTGATGGTTATAGCTATCAGTTAGGTCAGGGTGCATATATAGCCGCTCATACTGGGATACCTGTCATATCAGAATTCCGACTACAGGATATAGCTAAAGGAGGGCAGGGCGCACCTATAGCTCCTGTGGTAGAGACATTTCTTTTTCCTGATTATGATGCTTATCTCAATCTCGGTGGCATATGTAATATCAGTATCCATGATGCTGGTGCTGTGACTGCTTATGATATAGGGCCCTGTAATCAGTTGCTCAATGCGCTCGCTCTACTACTGGGTCAAGACTATGATAAGGGAGGTCAGCTGGCTTCTCAGGGCGTGGTCCTTCAGCAGCTCTTGCATAAATCATTAGCGCATCCATTCTACGCACAGCCACATCCTAAGTCTCTCGATAATAGCTATGTGATGAAAGAATTCGTCACTCCCATACTGCTATCTGAAGATTCAGTAGAAGATAGACTGAGAACCAGTACCGCTCTCATCTCCAAAATAATTAATGATGCCATTCCTGATGGTGTATCTTCAGTCTTAGCGACTGGAGGTGGAGCGCATAATACTTTCTTAATAGAGAGTCTTAGAGCAGCGACCTCATCGAGAGGGATTAGCATCATTATCCCCGATAAGGAAGTCATAGACTATAAAGAAGCGATACTCATGGCGCTTATGGGCTACCTCCGAGTGAACAATATACCCAATGTCTACTGTTCAGTTACTGGTGCAAGCTCTGATACAATATCAGGGGCCATTTATTTATGATAAACACAAATCAAAGTATCCTGATCACAGGCGCGACTGGCTTTTTAGGCAGCTACATTATTAGAAGTTTATTGTCTCAGGGCTATCATAAATTATATGCGACTCACAGATCTTCTAGTTCATTTGACTTATTATCAGATGTCAAGAAACAACTTAGATGGATAGAGTTAGATCTCACTCATGACTTTATTGAGATGGATGAGATTGATCAGATTGACGTCATCATCCATGCAGCATCTTTGGTCTCATTAGACAAAAAAGATAAGGCAAAATTATTCAGTGCTAATATTGAAGGCACTGCTAGCTTGATCAATTTTGCATTAGAAAAAAAGGTTAATCGCTTTATCTATATCAGTAGTGCTACGGCTTTAGGGAAAGCAGGCGATCAGAGGTTCATCGATGAAAATACAGAATGGGATGAAGCCGCCGATCTATCTGAATACGCAGTCAGTAAACAGTACGCAGAGCGAGAGGTGTATAGAGGTATGATGGAAGGTATAGATGTCATCATTCTTAATCCGTCCATGATCATAGGTGTAGGGCCCTGGGATCAGCCACCTCTTACCCTTTTTGGATTAATCAGGAATGGACTTTCTTTCTACACGACTGGGAGTACAGGTATCGTAGATGTCAGAGACGTAGCGTATATGACCAGTCTTATGGTCAGTGAAGAAAATTACCTTGGCCAGAAAATTATTCTGTCGGCTGATAATATCAGCTTCAAAAAGCTAAATGAACAAATCGCAAGAGCCTTCAAAGTGAAAGCACCAAGTCGAGCCTTAGGATATGGATTATCTGTTTTGGCGAGGGTCTTTGATTATGTGAAGTCGGTAGTGACGTCTCATGAGCGAATCATTACAAAGCAATCTGTCGAGATCGCTCAGCATCCTTATCTATATGACAATTCTAAATCAAAATCTGTCGACGGGTTCAGCTACCGCTCTGTGGAAGAATCAATCGAAGAGGTATGTCAGGCTTGGGTAGAAAGCCATGAGAGTATTTAGGCTCATATATCTTAGAAGTACAAGTAACTATTTAATATACAATAACCTCGTTTTTAGTACTTTACAAAAAGTGTCTGCATATGGAATGGATACTGGATAATAGCCTTAAATTTATTAGAAGTTAAAAAAAGATGAAAACAGGGCATTGTAAAGACATATACAGAATTACCTCAACCAGATTAAATAATTGATATAACCGCAATAGGGGAGCCTACTTTATGATAAGATGTACTAAAACTAGAATTCACTATTTTGGAAAAGTGGAAAATGTAGAAGTGCAATTATCAGCTATTAGAAAATTAGCTTATCAATTTTTGGCAGAGATAGCAGAGCCTAAACCTCGATCCATATCCACCATCATCATATCATATCAATATGCGTTAACAAAACATGTCAGAAAAGTCTTTATAAGTATTGAATGGCAAAGTCGATTCCATGATCATATCAGAAGGAATGATATAGCATATCATAACATCCGAAATTACTTGATAAAAAAATCCATATAATTGGGGCAGAAACCAATCAAGATAGGCTTTGATGCCAAACGGCTTTTCTCAGGCAGAGGTGGCCTGCAAAGCTATGCCAGAACATTACTGCTGAACCTGTCCACTTATTACCCAGAAAACCAGTACCATCTATATACTCCTGAAGTAAAAGACTGGGCAGTGTACGAAGAATTTTCTTCGATTCAGAATGTACACATCAGGCAGTCTGCAAGTGTGGTAAAAGCGTATTGGAGAAGTAAGTCAATGGTAAAGGACTTGATGAAAGATGGAATCAAAGTATATCACGGACTCAGTGGAGAATTACCTATCGGTATCAATAAGTCAGGTATTAAATCAATCGTCACCATTCATGATTTACTATGGCAAGAGTTTCCAGAAGACTATAGTGTTGTAGATAGATATGTCTACGATTGGAAATTGAAGGGTGCGGTAAAACAAGCGGATAAGATCATCGCGGTAAGCGAACAAACAAAAACTAAATTATTAGAAGCATACCCTGAAAATAATGTAGCTGTGATCAACCCAATAGTAGCGCCCGAATTTTTTCATCAACACGATCTTAAAGAGAATCAAGAAGTTTTAAAACGTTATGGCATAGATAAGAACTACGTTTTAGCCATTGGTAATAGCAAAGGAAGAAAAAACATCAAACAATTTATAGATTTCATCATTGCAGAGATACATGATTTATCTATTCTGCTTATTGGAAATCGAGGTGATCTTCCAGAAAGTGTCAAAGTGATTAATCAGGTAGCCTACCAAGACATGCCTGCTCTTTATCAGTCAGCTATCGCCTGTATTTATCCCTCTCTTGGTGAAGGATTTGGACTACCTATATTAGAAGCTATTACATCAGGCAAAGCTGTAGTGACTCATGATGCCTCACCCATGAATACTTTCGATTCGCCGCTGTGTCTGACTTGTGATACCAGAGATAAGCTGAGTGCAAGAAAGGCGATGAAGAAAGCAATCGAAATATCTGCTATAGTAGCGGGTGAATCTAAACCTGATGCCAAGGTCCAAAGATATTATGCTGAGACATTTATGAATATTTATCAAAGCCCTTAGGGAGTTCAATTTTTGTGAGAAGAATTGAATTAATGCTTAACGCAGCAATGATAAAAAATCCTGAGCAGATTGCCACAGCTGACTAAGCCCCATATGTTTCATTTTAATGTCTTCTTTAGCCGAGATGACCACCAGACCTATTTTAATTTCTGATTTGAGAGAGAGCATTTTAATGAATTCCAGATCGAATAAATATCGATCGATTGTGGTCTGTAGAAATATAATCTTACCCTGTTGAGTAAATCCCTTCAAGCCTCCTTGAGTATCAGATGTCTTCAGGCTTAAGCTGCGCTTGATGATAGATTGAAGAAATTTAGATATCAGTCTTCGCTGCATCGGTATGGATTTATAATAGCTTTGATCTCTCTGACCCAGGGCAACATCTAGATCATCTTTGATAAGTGTGGTGATTATTTTAATTGTACTAAGGCGATCATATGGAAAGTCTATGTCAGTGTATATGATGATGTCCCCTGTAGCTTTAGCGACTCCTTCTCGGACTGCATGACCTTTACCTTTGTTTACTTCATTATCTATCAAAATACAATGAGGTAAGACGCTTTGGCATCGCTGAAAAGCTTGCTGTTCATCTGTATCAGAACCATCATTGACGATGATAACTTCGATGTCTTGATCGGGGAATAGGTGACCGATGTATTTCACTTCTTCGATGACGATCTGATCCCAGCCTGCCGGTGGATTATAGCATGGCAGTACTATAGATATACGACGATATATAGAAGGATTAAGATTCAATATAGAATAGCTCAGATGCGATTTGATCAGCGAATAGCAGACTGTCTTTAGATAATGTGTAGTGATCCTCGGTCACGATCATTTTTCCTTCTTCTATGTATGATGCTGATTCTCGAATGAAATAGTCTGCTAAGTCTGAGTGTGATGACCTAAGCCTTTCTTTATTTACGCCCCACTTCGTCCTGAGGGATGTCATGATATACTCATTATAGCGATCATACTTTGATAAGGCTTCCTTAGTGAAGGCTAGTTCATCTGCTGAGATAGCTGTCAGGTATTTTTGATTATGACTGATATTCCAGTAGCGATGCTGACCGTCATATGAGTGTGCGGATGGACCGATACCTAAGTATGGCGTATCATTCCAGTAGTTAGTGTTGTGTATGGCATAGGCACCAGGTCTGCCATAGTTAGATACTTCGTAGTGATCATATCCTGCTGATCCAAGTTTATCTTCTATATGGCGGAACTGTGTCGCGACCAGAGCATCATCCATTGGCTTCCAAGTATTATTTTTTACCTGATGGAAAAGGGCAGTCTTAGACTCTACAGTGAGTGCATAGGCAGATATGTGGTTGATGCCATAGTTGATCAGAGCGTCTATATTAATGGCTAATTTTTCTTCTGAAAGTAATGGATAGCCATAGATGAGATCAGCTGTCATATTAGTAAATCCAGCTTCGAGTAATGTCTGAATGGCCACATGAGATTCACCACCGCTATGCGCCCGAGTCATAAATATCAGGTCTTCATCAAAGAATGATTGTACACCGATACTGATTCTATTGATGCCAGATTCTATAAGCTCTACGGCTTTATCAGGTGTGATATCATCAGGATTAGCTTCCAGAGTGATCTCGCAGTCATGTGGGATATCATATATCTTGCTGATGCCTTCCATAATAGAGCTGAGCTCTGCATGGTTTAGGAGTGAGGGCGTACCACCTCCAAAGTAAATGGAACTGAGTGACTTAGTAGGTAGAAATGCTGATCGCATCTCTATTTCTTTGCTGATCGCTTCGACGACTTCTGCTTTATATCTCAGCGATGTACTAAAGTGAAAGTTGCAATAGTGACATGCTTGTTTACAGAATGGTATATGAATGTAGAGTCCCGCCACTTAATAGAGTTAGAGTGGAAAGATGCGAGTTCTTTCTGATATATAAAGGAAGTATGAGCGAGTATTTAGTTATTCAGCTTCTTCAGGATTCTCTCCGACAATGTAGATTTCTATCCCTAATCCGAGGAGAACGCCAAATCCAGTGCCGAAAGCAATTTGTCCCATTCCACTGCCTATTGTGATTCCAATGGCTAATCCAACTGCGATTCCGTATCCCTTTTTCATAATCTTTGTTTTAGATGGTTTTAACTTTTAGACTATTAATTCTGTCGAAAGTTACCTATTTATTAAGATATATTCGATGTATTTAGACTTTATCAATGGCAGGCTTACGCCTGTAGCTGATACCTTTCACTATTTTAAGATAAAGTATGATCAGGATCGGAAGTACAGCGGGATGTAATTGCTGCGGTATGACAGACCAGAAGACCAGCGTACTCAGCAAGAATAGAAATAGAATCGCAAGTGGGACCTGAAGTGATTTTTTCCTAAAATGCTGCCAAGCTAAAACGATGAAAAGCGGATTAGCCCACAGTAAATTGTAATTCTTAGCACAGGCATCATGATCTGTGCCAAACCACATAAATGCTATAATTAGACTGGCCAGAGCTAAAAGGCCATACCAGATACCATCATACCAATAACTAAATCGATTAGAGATTTTCTTGCGAAAGAGGAACAAACAGATTTCTAAGAATAAGAGGATATAGAATAGCCTAACTGGAGTGATCCAGAATGATTGATGCTCTATGATATCTATCGGTAGGACGATCCTGTCAGATTTAACTAATGATACTTTCTGTCCAGTGTCATCTAAGAGTTGCATTTTATTGGTCCACTTGTATAAGTATTTTGGCAAAAACATCTCGGTACTAGCATCTGCTTTTTCATCTGCTATAGATCCGATGATTAGGTCAACCCCGAGATCCAGCCAGTCTTTACCGATAAGATGTTCATCCAGTAGCTGTCTCAGTGTTTTGCCAGATGGCTCTTGATCATTGTAAATAGTGACAGGTATCTCTTTCTCATAAATATCTCGGACTCGAGTGGCACAATTATCAAAGAAGAAATCATATAGGTAATACCTATTTTCCTCTTTTTCATTATTCATGATGAATGAATACACTTGATTTTTTTGTGCCTGTGTCAGATTTAATACTTGCTCTCTGACTGCTCGCTCTTCTCTGCTGTAGTCTTCAAGAAATCGTCCATAGCTACCTTTCGCTAAACTATACATGAGTCTACCACGAAGAAATTTTAAGGCAAAGTTATCTGTTGAGGTACTGAAGGTGCCATAATTATATACTTCATCTCTTCCAGTCGAGGGATCGCTGATTCTGACCGCCGTATGTCCGAAGACATTATAGAGCTGATCACCGTGTGATATAGTCAGTAGGCTGATGGTCGCATCAGGTGATAGCTGTGTAAATGCTAAAGTCGTCCAGAGAATAAAGACCAGTGTCAGATTACGCTTCATCGCTACCATAACGCAGTTCTTTCATGTCTTGTGCTATTTGAGTCGATAATTGATCACCTTGCTTTTCTAATTGAGCTATGATTTCTAAATAATCTTTGTCGTGCCTGTTTTGACTGAGTTTATATTGAGCTTCTATTTGTTCTATACTCATTTTAAATCCGACGATGCCTTTCATTTCTCTATGCAGCATATCAGTCGGCATAGACTCTACGCTGAAAGGTTTTTCACGACCCACCTCATACTTATTTACAAGATCAGAAAGTGACCTAACTAAAGCTTCACCTTCTATGATTTTTGCTTTCCCAGATATATGGACTGCGATATAGTTCCATGTGGGCACATTGATATCAGCATACCAGCTAGAAGATATGTAAGCATGTTGCTCCATGAATACAGCTAATATCTCCTGATTTTCATTCAGGCATTCTCGGAGAGGGTTACCAAGAGCTACATGCCCGAGTAAGTATTCTTCATCATCATCGACATATAGCATCAGGGGGATGTGACTGGTTATGATTTGATTCTCTCTGCCTATGCCAGTCAAAGTCGCAAAACCATTTTTCTCAACAAATGACTTGACATGATCTATAGATGGAGCTTCATAAATTTTTGGCACGTACATGGATCGAAAGTAGCGATATAGTCCTTGATGTCAAAACACTCAGTCAGAACAATCTAATTTATAAAATAGGACGTATTATACATCATAAACAACCATCATGTGTGCGTTACACTATTATATTATAGGGAGTTGACATTTCTCTACTCTATGGATACCAGCTAAAATCACATCATGCGAAACACAGTTATATTCTTATTCTTTATTTGTACTACGCTACTATGTTCATGCAAGACATACCTACCCATGAATTCTTTTCAGTCAAAGTCAGCTAAGCAAGTAGACTATGCTGACTTAGCCCACTGGGCAGCACATCCAGATAAAGTCGATCCAGCAGATAAAGTACCAGGAAGTGATATAGTCGTAAGAGAGAATGATCAAAACATGGATGTATTCTTCATTCATCCGACCACTTACACGGGTAAAAAAGGACATGACACTTGGAATGCACCAATAGATGACAAAGCTCTAAATAAAAGAACTGATAACTCCACGATACTTTACCAAGCATCTGTATTCAATCAGGCGGGCCGTGTCTATGCGCCGAGGTATAGACAGGCACACCTTCATGCGTACAGAGCGGATGATAAAGAATCTTCTGATGCAGCCTTTAAGAAAGCATATGGTGATGTCGAAGCAGCCTTCTTGTATTACTTAGATCATGAGAATGATGGGAGACCATTCATTATTGCATCTCACAGTCAGGGGACGACACATGCTGTGCCGCTGATCCAGAAGCATATAGATGGTAAAGCTCTACAGGATCAGCTAGTCGCTGCTTATCTCGTAGGCATGCCAGTGCTTAAAGACAATTTTAAAAATATCAAGCCATGCGAAAATGCGGAAGAGATTAACTGCTTCATGTCATGGCGGACGTACCGTCGTGGTACTATCCCAGCATCATGGTCAGGCGATCAGTTCTTAGCCACTAATCCTCTTAGCTGGACCACAGATGGTAGCTACGCTGATGCATCACTGAATAGAGGATCTGTCTTTAAAAACTTTAATAAAGTCTATGAAGGGAGAGTCGATGCTCAGTCGCATGAAGGTTTCATATGGACGAATAAGCCAAAATTTCCTTGGAGTTTTCTCCTGACGATAAAGAATTATCACATAGCAGATTATAATTTTTTCTATAGGAATGTACAAGAAAATGCTGTGCTTAGGGCGAATGAGTACCTGAAGGGCCAAGGCTGATGTAATTCCGTAAAATGGCTGATAACTTCTGAGTACTGAGTTTATAAATCCAGATCATCAACCTTTGAGATGAGTGATCCTTTGCACATGGCTCACCAAATCTTAGCTATATTCAAAAAACATATTAGATCAACATATGTAACAATGCTAATATGTCTTGATTGCAGCTGAATCCTGCCTACAGTAAATTTCAATCCAAACAGGATAATAACATATGGTAACAAGCTAAATGTATTCTAATCTAATAGAAGAGCCAGAGTGATTATTTAAATAAATAATCAAGATTTTATCATATTAATTTACTGCTGCTAATGATAAATTAGCAGCTGAAACTTAATGATTATTCATCGTACAAATAACAAGGATTCAAGTATACTTGGGCTTGCTGTCTTTCATATCATTGTTATTCATAATGACTTACTTCTCGTAACATATATGACAAAAAAAGATTCGAAGACTTTAACAGAAATTGTCGCCTCGATATATATGAAAATTCAAATGTATAGCTATATTTACATCATCAATTGAAAAAGGAGTACACCTTACTTCCAATCAATATCCTCGAACTTATATATCCTATCCTCAATCGTTAAGAAAGTCCGAATCGCTTTTTTTAACCTCAAACTATTTTGCTGTATGCATCGAGTTATCTTTCTGGGATTGATATGCCTTTTTTGTAATGTTACTTTCGCCACTTCGATTATCCCTTTTAATGATATGACCCATTTAACAAATGCGAGTCATACTGTAGTCATCGTCAAGGCTCTACATGAGAAGTCCATCATGAATGGACAGTTATCAGAAGCCATCAGGCAGTTTGAAGTATTAGACGTGCTGAAGGGTGAAGCGCCTACACACATTAGTATAAAGTCTGGCGAGCAGCGCATGGGAGACTTTGTTAATATCACTCATGGCGCATTTGATTTTCATCAGGGAGATGTCTACTTATTATTCTTGGATAAGCTGAGCGATGATACCTATTCTCCTAAGTGTATGTCTTATTACGTATTCCAAGAAGTCAGTAAGCATCAGAAGAAATATTTCGTGCCCAGATATCAGAAAGGTGGACTACAAATCCTAAAGCATGAAAAGGAAATCATACATCACGTATATGATAAGACTGAGCTCATCAAAACTCTTAAGTCACATACTGATCATGGTACAGCTATAACCATACAGGATATGAAAGCTCCACCAGCAGAGCAGTCACTCACAGCTAAAGTGCAGAAGGCATCGCCAGCGCACTGTAGTTACCTCCAGTCTAATAATGGAAAGCGATATCATGTCGAGAATCTCGGATCAGAAGAACTGCCAGTATACTATCAGAATGCAAATTCTGAATGTTCTACTGTAGAGAGAGAAATGCAGGAGACAGTAGATTATATGAATAAAAATTATAAAGGGATCAATCTTACACTCGGAGGAAGCTTCAGCGGATATAATGTGAATTGTAATAATGGAAGAGCTTATGACTTAAGTTATTTTGGTGGTACATACGATGATTATATAGACAATCGATTTAATACTAAGCGTATCGCGCTTGTCCAGTTTGGAGATCCATGTAATGAGATTCCAGCGCTGAATAATTGTGCAGGGACTGTGGCTAAAGGTGGATCTTGGGCATTGGGTAGTCATACAGCTGATGGAGAATCGTTCAATACGGCAGTGTATGGATATGTGGTGGTCAATGAAGGTATGGGTAATTGTAATTGTGGTGACTACAGCAGTGGGTCTCCGATTTCTGATTTCTCATCTATCATAGCTCACGAGTTAAGTCATACCATCGGACTGAATCACATCAGTAGTTCTGGTGGAAGTGCTAATATGAATCCATTCAGCGGAAGTGAGATTACGGCATTAGATGTAGAGTGCATGGATGATCTTTATCCTCCATCATCTGCCAGTACGACGATCAATCCAGTAGCGACCACGCCTGAACCAAACCCAGTCGTGAAGCCTGATCTGAAGGTGAGTGTTTGTGGCAATATATCAGTCAGTGGGAATGGTGTCTCTATATCAGGGCTCTCAATTAAGAATACTTCTACGGCCAATAGTGGAAGAGCTGCCTCCGTAGGATTCTACGTGTCTAATGATTCTAATATAACTGTAAATGATAGACTTGTCGCTAACTATAGTCTGTCGTCTGTAGCAGGAGGCAGCACCAGCATAATCAATCAAAATTTTAATATCAGTCAGCTCAATCTTTCTGCAGGTCAATATCATGTGGGAGTTATCATAGATAATACTGATGTACTCGATGAATCAAATGAAGGAAATAATAGCTGTGTACACGCTAATGCGATAAATATTGCCACCGCTCCAGTGGTATCGGCTAAGGCTGATCTACAAGTGACAGATTGCGGTAGATCGATACTTTCAGGTAATAGCTTATCCATCACTCAAGTCAAAGTGAAGAATAAGAGTCAGACAGTAAATTCAGAATTTTCATTCATTGGTTACTACTTATCTACCGATAAAAACATAACGGTTAATGATATTTATTTAGGGTATGACTATGTACCTGAACTATCTCCGGGAGGTCAGAGTAGTGAAGCGGCCACTTTTGATCTTAGCCAATTTGATCTTGGATCAGGTAGCTACTATGTTGGAATAATGGCAGATTTTAACGGACGAGTGTCAGAAGCGAATGAAGCAAATAATACCTGTCATCAGAATACACCTCAGTCCATAGGACAGTCAGCTTCTGCACCAGCAGACATCAGCTTAGCCTGTGGCAGTGTACAAGTGTCTGATCAAAGTGTTTCTTTTAACAATGTGAATCTTAGTAATACAGGTGATGTAGCAACAAGCTCTTTCAGCTATGTCGCCTATTATCTATCTAAAGATCAGGCTATATCAAATACCGATTATTTATTGGGGACTTCTTTAGTCCCTGTCTTATCTGGTGGAGCATCATCGCAGCAGTCAGCTAGCTTTAATATCAGTGATGCTAATCTGGCACCAGGTGATTATTATATAGCAGCGGTAGCTGATTATGATGGTAGAGTAAATGAATCTAACGAATCAAATAATCAGTGTGTCTATCAGAAAAAACTGACTATTAAACCAGAGCCAGCAGTTGTATATCAAACTGATCTCATCGTGGAATGTGGCACGACTCAATGGAATAACCAGACACTGACAATATCTAATGCCAAGGTGCTGAACCAAGGTAATAAGAGAGCAAATGACTACAGCTATTTAGCCTACTACCTTTCGACTGACGGAGTCATAACGACTGATGATTTTTATTTGGGCTATGATCTGGTAGAGAAGCTTAGGCCGAATAAAAGTAATGCTGAAAATGCAAGCTTTGACCTAAGAAATACAGATATTCCTGATGGAGAATACTTCATCGGCTTCATAGCAGATTTTTCTGATAATGTGGTAGAAAGTATTAATTCTAATAATAGCTGTGCTTCTGAGACTGCTAAAGTTGTCATCGGAAATGCAGGTGGCGTAGCTGAGCCAGGCACAATAAGTGATGGATCTTGTGCAGAGTTTGACTTCAATAACTTTGAAGATGGTAATTTTGGTATTTGGACAGATGGAGGTAAAGATGCATTTATTAATGCTGGTGTGACATTTGCTCATTCGGGCTTACGATCTGTGGCTATCAGAGGGAATGATGGAATAGCGTCATCTATCTATACAGCAGCAGCGATCAATATGTCTGGATATCAGTCACTGAGTGTTTCATTTAGTTTCTATTCATTCCTTGTAGAGCGTGGTGATGTCTTCGTCTTAGAAGTAGACCAAGGGAGTGGATATACGGTGCATCAGAGATGGGAAGCTAATAAAGATTTTAAAGTAGGCCGTGATGTACCCGTACAGACGACGATTAATACAAGTCGAAATACTAAGCTGAGAATCAGAGCGATTACTTCATCTAATTTTGAGTATATCTTCCTTGATGATATCAAAATAGAAAGATGTCAGACTAGAGGCTTAGCAGCACCTGCGACTGTCTCTTCAGATGCGAAATCCAGCAAGTCAAATCAAGATCCTGTAGAGATAGAAGTGTATCCCAGCATAACTTTTTCAGGCAGTCCTATTAAAATAGATTTTATAGATAGTGAGAGTCATACAGGTGAGCTCATGATATCTGATATGAATGGAAGATCTATAAATCAGAATAGCTATTCTGACCAAGACCAACTGATCATAGAGACTGATCAGATGACTCAAGGTATGTATATCATTAGTATTGTGGAAAGTGGAAAGCGCAGAGTAGAGAAAATTATGATTACTGATTAAAAAGTATAAATCCCTAAGGCGGTAGACAGTCTTTGAAATATCCTATGTAAATTCTAAACTCAATCAATTTATACATCCCTCATAAGGTTTAAAACTTGTGAGGGATTTTTTTATTAGTTTCCTTTTAAGCTCTGCAAATTCTTAGCTATATATTGTCTGTGTGTTCTCTCCGTCAGAATAGATCGCTTGCGCTTGCTGCCAGTGAATAAGTAATCCCACACAAATACTAAATTTTGAACCTTATAGCATCCCCAAATTCCACCACACTTAAGCCCTTAATTTATCTCACCTATAAATAATTTTCATTCAGTTTTTATTATCTTGAAGCTTATCATATGAGGGCTAAAAGCAGAACATATATGTCTAATAAATATATCGAAGTACAAAGGATTGTAAAGGTCGAAGACATAAATGTTTTTAGAAAAGCCTATGTCTTAGGGATCAATGGTAGCAGAGTCGGGTTAGGTTCCTTTCAATTAAGCCAAGCTAAAATTGACGAACCAAAAATCAACAGTGATTATTTATTAGCCTTTACAAGCAGTTTAACAGAAGTCTTTGATACATATACATCCTTGACTGATAACCAATGAATATATATGGATATCGGAGCGAAGGAAAATAAAGGAGCATGGATGGATACTCCCGACAAAGACCTCAATTATAAATATAATGGAATAGAACTTGCCGATGACTTCGGATTAAATGTTAACTTAGCAACGTTCAGAACGCTGGACCCAGCTACTGGTAGATGGTGGCAGGTAGATCCTAAAGCGGAGGCGGTAATGTCTTTATCTCCGTATCAATCCATGGGGAATAACCCTATCTCTAATGCCGATCCAGAGGGTGATTTATTTTTTGCTATACCACAGATCAGTTTTAATGGTGGATTTTCTGTAGGTCTTGAAGTTTGTTTTGGAAAACCAGGAAAAGCCAAGTATTTCAGCAACAGGAATGGTTGGTGCAAATTCTTCTTGGTCAGTGCAAGGAAGAGCTGGTGGACTTTATGCAGGTTATGGATCTAATGGAGCTTTTGCAGGAGTTGGATATCAATGGAGTGGATTTAATGCGGGTTATGATTTTGTTTCTGGAACGGCAAGTGTCGGATATGGGGGAGGATTAGGAGGTTCATATAGTGGATCTTTAGGTTTGCATTACAATGTTCATTCTGGTAACTTTGGATATAATACAGGATTGTCTGGAGCGTTTACTGGGCAAGATTTTCAACGCTGGGCCTCTAATAGACGAATAAAGAAACATGGGTTTGATCCAAAACAAGATTTGCTTGGTTATCAGAACCTATGTCCAAACTGTTCTCCTTCGGAATTAATAGCTATGGAACTTGGTTATTTCCATGAAGGGAATGGAAGTTGGATTAATAGCAGTGGTCATAGGATCCAAGCTGAAAGTGGAGGGTTTTTAGCTGAATTTACGGATAAGCTATTTTTAGGATCGCTTAGAGTTCCTAAAGGAGAGCTCTGGTATGATTTGATTAAAAATATTGAAAGGAAAGGTGGTCAATTTGCTAGTAAGCTTAACAAATACCTAAGGTTTCAAAAAGGAGATATAAGAACTGATTTCACAAAGACTAGTGCGACAGTCGGAACTAAGCCAGTTTATCCAACAGCAAGATCTAGGTGGGCGAAGGTTATGGAATTTTTTAGCAATTTTGATGATCCTATACATTAACTAAATGAAGAAAATTAAGTATTGTAGGTATTGTGATATGTCACATTCAGTTTATTCAAAAGTTGAGTGTCCTAAGCAAGATTTAATTGTAAAACTTTTAACAGCTGATCCCAATAATCAATTAAAAGAAGTAGAAAATATGTTTTTGGTTGATGATCGGATGTATATTTCTGGAGCGATTAATTTATATGAATTTGATCATGCTGAAAAACCATTATTTCAGATTAATGCATGGGTATCATTTAGTCAGGAAGAATTTTTATCGAAGATAGAAGCCTTTAAAAATGAAAGTACTATCATTTTGAATAGTCAAATAGAAAACCAAATCCCATTTTTTCCTAATTCATTAGGACTATTGGTTGAATCCTATTTACAGATAGATTATGAATATGCTGTTATTAAGATTATATCAGAATCTGACCTAAAATCCTTTCAAAATGATTTTTCTTCGGAAAGATTAGAATTACTTATGCATGATTTATCTACTATAACAGAAAATAAAGAATCACTGATAAGATAGTGTAGTTTATGAATTTATAGATTCTTATGCGGTACATTGTATTTCTGGTGGTGGCAATATCGTTAAAACAAGAGGTACAATAGTTGATATAGCTGGTCACCAACTTTAATAGCTGGAAATATAAATTGGGGAGGCTCTTATGATTAATAAAATTAAGTATATCAATATTTGGATTGCTACTATTGTTATTTTGGGGTTTGTTGTAGCCGTTATATTTGAAAATAATAGAGCAAATAACTATTATGAAAAACAAACTTCAATTGGAAAGCTTAGTGAAATAAATATTGATGTTATTTCAACTCATTGGAATAGGGGTGTACTTTCGCTTAATGAAAAGTACTATTTTTCTGTTGGGGATTTTAATATTACTCAAAATGAAATAGACAACTTAGAGTTAAATTGTTCTCAGATTAAGCATGTTTATAAGGCTGCAATGAGCGATACATTAAAGTTAACTTATGGAAATTGGACAGACTCTATAGTATTCAGATAAATTCATGAAAAGCCTCACTTTGGTGGGGCTTTTATATTACATTATGGATTGAATTTTCCTTTTGGCGATAAATGCATCAATAACAGAGAAGATGTGCATTTTGTCATCGTCTTCGAACTTAGAAACTTCCAATATTCTTTTCCGAGTAATCTTGTCCATCTCGACATCAACTTTACCAGTTAGAAAGTCTAAAGAAACATCAAGTATATCCGCGATCTTACGAGCGATTTTCAATGATGGCATCACTTCACTACGTTCATGGCAGTACTATCCTTTCGGCCTAGCCCATAAATGAGCTTGGATGCCTGCGCGCCTATGGAGTGGATACACCAGACAAAGACCTCAATTATAAATATAACGACATAGAACTCGCCGATGACTTCGGGCTAAATGTTAACTTAGCGACGTTCAGAACGCTGGACCCAGCTACTGGTAGACGGTGGCAGGTAGATCCGAAGGCTGAGGCGGTAATGTCTTTATCTCCGTATCAATCCATGGGGAATAACCCTATCTCTAATGCCGATCCAGAGGGTGATTTATTTTTTGCTATACCACAGATCAGTTTTAATGGTGGATTTTCTGTAGGTCTTGAAGTTGGTTTTGGAAAACCAGGAAAAGCAAGTATTTCAGCAACAGGAATGGTTGGTGCAAATTCTTCTTGGTCAGTGCAAGGAAGAGCTGGTGGACTTTATGCAGGTTATGGATCTAATGGAGCTTTTGCAGGAGTTGGGCATCAATGGAGTGGATTTAATGCGGGTTATACTGGGCAAGATTTTCAACGCTGGGCCTCTAATAGACGAATAAAGAAACATGGGTTTGATCCAAAATAAGATTTGCTTGCTTATCAGAACCCATGTCCAAACTGTTCTCCTTCAGAATTAATAGCTATGGAACTTGGTTATTTCCATGAAGGGAATGGAAGTTGGATTAATAGCAGTGGTCATAGGATCCAAACTGAAAGTGGAGGATTTTTAGCTGAATTTACGGATAAATTGTTTTTAGGTTCATTAAATACAGGTCGACTAGCGAAAGTTTTACGAAATTTAGTACGAAGAGGAAGCGGGCCTAAAGGTGTTAAAAGAGTAGACATTCCTAAATTAGATGCTAATGGAAACCCAATTTTTGGACAAAAACCTCATATTCATTTAAAAGATGGAAGAGCCTATAACCTGGATGGGACTTGGAAACATGGATCTGGAACCTTACCCAATAGAATTATGAAATGGATTAATCAACATCGCAATTAATTTAATATGAACTCAACCCCATATTCTTGGATTGAACATTCAATATCAACAAAGTCCTATTTGGAGAAAAGTAATTCATTGCACTTAAATTACCAATCCAATATCTTAATCACCTGTTTTGAGGTTTTCAATGATATAATCGATAGAATTAATAGTGATTTTAAACAGGAAGTCGTTCTTGAACTACAGGTTGAACTACTTGAAAGTAAATTACTTAAAACAGATTTAAATAAATTATTTGATTTTGAACTTGAAATTGATACTGAATCTGTTCCAGAATTATTTTTCTCGTACCCCCAAAAAGTCTATTTACAGCCCCAATTAGAGTATTATTATAGGCCAGTTCAATTACTGAAGAATGTACATAATTGTTGTTGTTATTATTCTGCTTACAAGAGAAAGGATGAAATAATGTATAATAGGTGGATAACTATTTCAAAACTACTGTAATCTATGAATTTGTTCCATAATAACTTAACACCATTTATATATAAAACCCCCAGATTTGCATCAAGTGATATTCATATATATATATCAAAGACTGTGTAGTTTTGAACGTTTATTATGGTTAGTCACCTATAACCTATTTTGTTTAGAACAGACACTGCTACCAGCTATACCACCAACTTACTTTCCAGAGTAACTGTCAAGGGCGAAAATGATAGAATGACTATATCCTTTCAAGATAAAATAGGCAGATCTATTTTGAGCCGCCAAGCCAATGGATTAGATCTGGAATCCACGCGACTTGATAATTATAATCTCTACGATGATAAGAGCAGGCTAACGCATGTACTCCCTCCCGGAGCTTCTATCGCTACTACTGATCTCCACTATAAGTATGATTATAATGCTGAAGATCAAATGACGACCAAGAAACTCCCTGGAGCAGCAGCAGTAACATTTGCCTATGATACCCGTGACTTGCTACTCGGTTATCGCGATGGCATACTTGCTGCCCAGGGCAAATGGTATACATACAAGTATGATGCTTTCGGTAGGGAAACAGAACAAGGTTTTGTTACTTCACCAACACCCGTACTACCTACAGATGTTCAGATTACGACGACTTACGGTACCCTTTCTTATGACAAGGACAAAGTCAAGACAACTGCTGTTAAGATTCTGGGTACAGGTAATTCCATTACTTCCACCAATAATTATAGCACATGCGGAGTACTTACTTCCACTTCTGGTAATAGTCATGTCAATTCCACTGCGGGTACGATCACCTATACACCTACTTATGATGGTGCCTATAATGTCGTCAAAAGTAATATGTCCATCAATGCTAACGGCGTAACACGCACGGTACAAGCAACTAATAAAATAGATCTCAATGGTCGCAATTGGTCTGATTTGTTTTCTGTTGATGGAGCACCTGACAGAGAGATTGCTAGGCGCTTATATAGTGAGAAAGGACAGGTCATAACCCAATACCAAGGGGGAACAGGGCTCGCTGGAACTAACCTGGCTTACCTTCAGAAAATAGACTATTCCTACCTACCCAATGGAATGCTATCAAGCATCAATAACAATGTCCTTTCTGGAACGCAAGTCCTTTCTGGAACGCAAGCTTTGTATAGCGTATGTACGAGTCCCGCTCCAGCATTACCTACAGCAACTACTTATGACGATAAGGATATATTTTCACTAAACCTCTACTACGATGTACCTATTTCAGGGACAAATGCTGTAGCAGAAAAAAGTGGAAATATTTCAAATCTTAAGTGGCAAGTAAGGGGTCGTGAAGAACAAGTCTCAGGATTCAAATATGACATATACAACCGACTGTCTGAATCTAGACACTATGATTACACTGGCCCTTCTGGAGCTACCTTGACTGCGACTAATAGATACAATACCGACTATACCTACGATAACCGTGGAAACATCAGCACACTCAAGCGCAATGGTCGCACCTCCACAGCCAATTGTACTACCTGGGGTCCTATCGACAATCTTACATATACTTATGCGACTAATACTAATAAACTAACGAATGTCACCGATGCTGTAACGGGAGCAGCAGGATTGGAAGGATTCAAAAATACCAATGCCACCTTATATACCTATGACACCAATGGTAACCTAACAGTAGATCCTGACAAGGGAATTACCATGACCTACAACCACCTGAATCTGCCTACTAAGATCGCCTACTCCGCCACCAAATATATAGACATCCTCTATGATGCAGGAGGTGGAATGCTATCAAGAAGAATGGTCGATACCGGAGTAGATAACAAGATAGATTATATCGCAGGAATAGAATATTACAATACCGTCACCCAGAGCATCATGCATAGCGAGGGCAGAGTATTCTATCCGACACCTACTACGCCGAGATATGAGTATACCATCTCAGATCATCTGGGTAATGCTCGGATCATGTACACCGACCTTAACAATGATGGCAAGGTCGCCACACCCACAGAGATCCTGTGGGAAGGACAGTACTATCCATATGGCCTGGCCCATAAAGGAGCATGGATGGATACACCTGACAAAGACCTCAATTATAAATATAACAGCATAGAACTGGCCGATGACTTCGGATTAAATGTTAACTTAGCAACGTTCAGAACGCTGGACCCAGCTACTGGTAGATGGTGGCAGGTGGATCCGAAAGCGGAGGCATTAATAGGATTATCTCCGTATCAAAGTATGGGAAATAATCCGATACTTTATAGTGATCCTGATGGGGATTTTATAGCGCAAGTAGTTGGAGGTGTAGTTGGTGGAACGGTTAATCTTGTAGACCAAGCATTAAAAGGAAATGTAACTTCATTCGGAGAAGGATTAGCATATTTTGGAACAGGAGCCGCCGCTGGTGTTGCAGTTTCATTTGGTCAAGTTGGAGCAGCGAGGGCAATAACCGTTGCAGGAAATAAAGGAGTTCAAATAGCGACGGGTAAATTTAGTTTTAGTGATTTAGATTCTCCTGGTGCTTATGCTGGTTTAGCTTTGGACGTTGGTACAGATTTACTTTCTCCTGGACTTACACAAGCAATATCAAAACCACTTACCAAAGCATTAACCCCATTGGCTCAGCGAGCCGTAACACAAAGAATTGGATCTGCGACAGTCACAGGTGGCGGAAATATTGTGAAAGTGGGAGGAGCTTTTGATGATATTGCTTTTAGTGCTGGATTTACAGATGAATTTGTGGTGACTGCAAGTAGAGTGGCCACAACTGGTCATGTAAACTATGTTGCTGGAGTGACAGCCAGATCTTTTGGAAAGGTTGTAGGAGAAGGAACTGTTAATGTAGGGAATACGATTTCTGCAATTAAAAATGGCACATTGAATCCAGCAGGGATATATAATAATATAGAAAAACATTCACAGCTTATTGGAAAAGCAAAAGGATATTGGCAAAAGTATGAATTAGTCGGTTATGGTAGTAAATCGCCATTACGATTAATAAAAGGAGCTAAGGGTGAAATGTTTTTATCACCTGATCATTATAAATCTTTAATTTCTATTGGAGGCCTTTAAATGAATGATTATACAAATAAATACTATATAGAAATAGTTCAGAGATTGTCTAATGGACAATCTTTGAACTATTATAGTAAAGATAAAGTAGCTATTAATGATCTAAAGTATTACCTCTTTCGATGCGGTTATAAGCCATTTATTATTGACAATTACCCAAATCTTTTAGAAAATAAAGAAGCTCTTTTAGAAGCACTATTTTATGAGATGAATCTTTTTGATATGTATGATTTAAACTGGGATTCGCTTAGCGAAGGATTGGAAAAACAGATATCAAATGTCACTCATGATCATTTGATTCTATTTTCTAACAGAAATAAACTAAAGAAAATAGAAAGCGAAATAGAAGTCTTAACAGAAGTTGTCAATGAAGTGAACTCAAATACTACCTTCAAGTATAAAATTGTAATTGGCGAATAGACTATGCGTTTCTGCATATAACCTTGGGTCATGTTTTCAAAAATGTAAGAGTAAGAATAGGAGCTAATCAGGTCTTCGCAAGAGGATTTGCAACATCTGACGGAATTTTAAAATTATCAGGAATTACTATACGACCATATTAAGATGACAGATAAAGTAAACCAAAATGGTGTAAAAGTAGAACATTATTATAAGTCTGGTGATCATGGGCCGGCTCATGCTCATGTTAAAGGAGGAGGCCCAGATACCAGAATTGGTCAAAATGGACATCCTTTAAAAGGAAATCCTGAATTAAGTGCTCGGGGGCAGACATACAAGCTATTAATATGAACAATATAATTTTCATTGCAGCACTACTGGTATTTACGAGTTGTGATGTTCCAGGAATAATAAGATTAGAAAATGAATCTGGAGGAAATGCCACTTTTATTACCTATCAAAAAGATATGAATAGCAAGATTGATACTGTAGAGGTTGAAATTTCAGATCGAGCTAAAGAAGAAATCATACTTGGATTTGGTCAAAGGTGGACTGATGATGGAATTAGGAGATATTTATCTGAAATAGAGAAGATAGAAGTTATAACAGAAAAAGAAACATTGGTTCTATCTGATAAGAAGAAAATGTACCAGTACTTCCGAAAAAGGAGAAAGGGATTGTTTAAACAGATCTTAAAAATAAAAATAGAATACTATTGAAAAGCCTCACTTCGGTGGCGCTTTATTATTTTACAAAGCAGCGATATGCTTTAGCTTAGCCGCTTTTATAAGGTTGTCAATAGCATAGAAGATGTGAGTTTTATCTTCCTCGGGGAGTTGTTCAATATGAGACTGTTCATCTAAGTGTGTCTTCTTAACTTTAGCAAATGAATAAAAAGAAATTAGTGCTTGATCCAGATTTAGACAAGAAATTACGAGATCATCTAAGCAGCAAAGAACGGCTGTTTGGGGAAGCTAGCCCCTTTAGTGAACTATTGCAAAACATGGTTAATACGATGTTAGAAGGAGAAATGTCCTCACATTTAGCATTAGAAAAAGCAAAAGGGAACAAGAATAAACGAAATGGA
>Ga0209187_1001090_pt1 | contig 35440 bp, 31 predicted proteins | sample BantaG_FD_187430 | JGI IMG/M metagenome (GOLD analysis project Ga0209187, IMG submission 187430) | Marine algal microbial communities from Bantry Bay, Ireland - BantryBay_4 metaG (SPAdes) (version 2) | ecosystem: Host-associated > Algae > Red algae > Unclassified | place: Bantry Bay, Ireland...
TAAGTGCTAGGCCATAATTAATTTAAAGTTTAATCGCTCAGCCTTTTCAGCCTACTCTTCCTCATTTTTTGGCTCCAGCCAGGGAGGATGAAGTCAAAAAACGAGTCGATTAGACTAAAAATTCTTGACCGATTTATGTAAAAATAATTATGTCCCAGCACTTATACAAAACATTTCAGCATAAAGTCTATTCTTTTGGCAAAAAGTGGAAGATGATGATAGTATTCTGGATTAGCCAGGCTAAGTTTTTTGTTTAGAGGTACTTTTGAGAATCAGCCGGAGTCTGCAACTTCCCACCATAAAGTGCTAAATCTCCAATTTTGAATGATTCTAAATAGTGACCTTGACTCTCACAAAGGCTCAATAGATTTGCTTTATCCCCTGAATTAGATAGATTTGTAAAAAGTAGGTGTTTACAAATAATTTAGATATGTTAACATTATTTTTGAACGGCTACTTGTAAATCAAAAATAATCACTTTATGCGTTGGTTAATCAACTTCCTTAGCTCTTCTTTGGGGCAAAAAATCATCATGAGCCTGACCGGCTTATTTTTAATCAGTTTTCTGACCGTTCATTTAGCAGGAAACTTAACGCTCATGTATAACGATGATGGATATGCGTTCAATACGTACGCCTATTTCATGACCAATAATCCTTTGATAAAGACCACTTCCTATGGGCTTTATTTTTTCATCCTATTGCACGCTGCTCAGGGGTTGCTGATCGCCTTCAAAAACAAAATGGCCAGAGGTACGCACGGCTATGCGGTGAAGGCAAAAGAGAATGCCTCTTTTGCTTCCAAAAATATGGCGCTGCTCGGCACACTTGTTCTTGCGTTTCTTTTCATCCACATGGGCGACTTTTGGTTGAGAATGAAACTGGATTGGCTGCCAATGATTACATACGATGATTATCCGGAACCTATTGCTGATCTATACGGACGTGTAGCCATGCAATTTCAAAATCCATTGATCGTAATTGCTTACGTGATCGGACAAATTGTATTAGCGCTTCACCTCTGGCATGGTTTCCAGAGTGCCTTCCAATCACTGGGTCTCAATCATCCGAAGTACACGCCTTTAATAAGAGGCCTCGGCAAAGGATACAGTATCTTAATACCTGCTGGCTTTGCACTTATTCCAATTATACATTTCTTATTTAAATAGTTTTCCTATGAAACTTGACGGAAAAACACCTTCGGGTCCTTTAGACAACAAATGGACCAACTACCGTTCTAAAATGAATCTGGTAGCTCCCAATAATAAAAGACGTCTTGACGTAATAGTCGTGGGTACTGGCCTTGCCGGTGCCTCAGCTGCCTCCACTTTGGGCGAGCTGGGTTACAATGTTAAATGCTTCACCTTTCATGATAGTCCGCGTCGTGCGCACAGTATCGCCGCTCAAGGTGGTATCAACGCTGCTAAAAATTATCAAAATGATGGTGACAGCGTTTACCGACTTTTCTACGATACGATAAAAGGTGGTGACTATCGCTCGCGCGAAAGTAATGTACACCGATTGGCAGAAGTAAGTAGAAACATCATCGATCAGGCTGCGGCACAAGGCGTTCCTTTTGCCCGCGAATATGGCGGTCTACTCGCCAACCGTTCATTTGGTGGGGTGCAGGTATCCCGTACTTTTTATGCTCGTGGGCAAACCGGACAGCAGCTACTGCTAGGTGCTTACCAATCTTTGTCTCGACAAATTTCACTGGGTTCTGTAGAAATGTACAACCGACACGAAATGCTTGACGTTGTAAAGATCGATGGCAAGGCTCGTGGAATTATTGCGCGTAATCTGCTAACCGGAAAGCTGGAACGACATGCAGCACACTGCGTTATATTGGCAACAGGTGGCTACGGAAACGTGTTCTACCTTTCTACCAACGCAATGGGTTCTAACGTCACTGCCGCATGGCGTGCCGTGAAGCGGGGAGCTTACATGGCTAATCCTTGTTATACACAAATTCATCCAACTTGTATTCCTGTTTCTGGTGACTATCAATCAAAGCTTACGCTAATGTCGGAGTCCTTAAGAAATGATGGTCGGGTGTGGGTTCCTAAAAAGAAAGAAGATGCAAAGGCGATCCGTGAGGGTCACAAAAAAGGAATCGATATAGCCGAAGAAGATCGCGATTATTATCTGGAGCGACGTTACCCTGCCTTTGGAAACCTGGTACCTCGTGACGTGGCTTCACGTGCTGCAAAAGTAGCTTGTGATGAAGGGCATGGTGTGAACAGAACAGGGCTTGCAGTATATCTTGACTTTTCAGATGCCATCCAACGTTACGGTAAGTCAGAAGCGCATACGATGGGCAACCATAGCCCTGATGCTGCTACCATCAAGCGATTAGGAACAGGAGTAATCGAAGCTAAGTATGGTAACCTTTTCGAAATGTATGAAAAGATTACAGGTGAGAATCCGTATGTCTTCCCCATGAAAATTTATCCGGCCGTTCACTATACAATGGGGGGGCTTTGGGTGGATTATAATTTAGAAACTAATGTGCCTGGTCTATTTGCATTAGGAGAAGCGAACTTCTCTGATCATGGGGCCAATCGACTTGGAGCTTCTGCATTGATGCAGGGACTGGCAGATGGTTATTTTGTCATTCCTTACACGATTGGTACTTTCTTGTGCAATGAAATTCGAACGCCAAAGATTGACCCTAATGCGCCTGAATTTGAAGAAGCTGAAACCAGCACTCGGGCAAGAATAGATCAAATACTTAACGTCAAAGGAAATCAAACGGTAGAAAGTTTCCACCGCCGCTTAGGAAAAATCATGTGGGAATACTGCGGGATGTCACGTAATGCTGAAGGTCTGAAAAAAGGTCGTCAAATGATTCGTGATTTAAAGGCAGAATTCTACAAAGATCTTTTTGTACCGGGTACACAGAATGAGTTCAATCCTGAATTGGAAAAAGCACTACGAGTTGCTGACTTCATTGAGTTGGGTGAAAACATGATGGTAGATGCTCTGGATAGAGAAGAGTCTTGTGGAGGTCACTTCCGTGAAGAATATCAATCTGGAGAAGGTGAGGCGCAGAGAAACGATGAAGATTTCACTTATGTTTCAGCATGGGAATGGGATGACGATCAACCTATTTTACATAAGGAAGAATTGATTTTTGAAAATGTAGAATTGAAGACTCGTTCTTATAAGTAAATTCGACTATTGGCCGTTAACTATTGACCGCTGACTTCCCCTTTAACGTATTGAGGGAAATGAAGATCAGCAGTCAATAGTTAACGGTCAACAGTCAATGGTTACTAAAAAAATTATTAGTTGCTACTCGAACCAAACGAATAGCTTATCAACCAATAACATTATGGATTTAATATTAAAAGTCTGGAGACAAAAAAACAACGATGACAATGGTCGCTTTGAAAACTACAAAGTAAAGGCCGATGAGCATATGTCATTTTTGGAAATGATGGATGTACTCAACGAGGACTTGTTGGCTAAAAAAGAAGAACCCATTGCCTTTGAGCACGATTGCCGAGAAGGTATCTGTGGCTCATGCAACATGGTGATCGATGGTCGTCCACACGGACCCAATAATGGCACAACGACTTGCCAGTTACACATGCGTTTCTTCAAAGACGGCGACACTATTACCGTTGAACCCTGGCGTGTAAAAGCGTTTCCGGTTATTAAGGATTTGGTCGTTGACCGTTCTGCTTTTGATCGCATTATTCAGGCTGGTGGTTACATTTCGGTGAATACCGGCCAAGCACAGGATGCGAATGCCATTCCGATAGAAAAAGATTTGGCGGGTCAGGCTTTTGATGCTGCGACTTGTATTGGTTGTGGGGCATGTGCTGCCGCTTGCCCTAATGCTTCTGCCATGTTGTTTACTTCTTCAAAAGTTAATCACCTAGGTTTATTACCACAAGGGGAGGTAGAACATTCTAAGCGTGTGCAGGCAATGGTGACTCAAATGGACGAAGAAGGATTTGGTATGTGTTCTAATACCGGAGCTTGTGAAGTTGATTGTCCGAAGGAGATTAGTATTAGCAATATTGCATTGATGAATCGCTCTTACATTGGATCTGTTTTTGGGTCGGATAAGGGGGCTTGATGAATGGGAATTGGAATGCGAATTTGAATTGGAATGTTTCCCTTCGAACGTGAAAAGAGTGAGACTTAGTGAATTAAAAAAGGTGTTTTGGATTGATCCAAAACACCTTTTTTTGTTGCTTGTCTTCGGCTACGCTCAGCCGGCGCTGCTCTCGTTAATTTACTTCATGGGTCAACGTATTTGCCCCCCCTATTACATTCATACGTCTTAAAAATCGGTAAGCCTGTCTGGCGGAGCGCAGTCCGACAGGCACTGAACAATTACTAATTTATTTAATACTACCAAATCTTCACCCAAGAAGTACAATGAAAATTGCATACCCATAGATACTAACACATGGGAAGCACCTGACGGGTATGCAATACTATAAATAAATATTCTGCTTTAGTATCCTTCCGCCAAATACGAACGAGAAACGATCGAATCAATCCGCATAGGATCTAATCCATCAATTGTTTTAGCAGTTTCACCACCTTTTAGCTAGAGCTCGATCTCGAATCACGCCATTTAATATAGATGCTTATTAATAGCACCATAAGTAAAACACGAATGAGAAGACCAATAAAGAAAGGCAATGTATTATCTCTGATTTGTTCAAGATACGATATTTTCAAAAAAATAGGATACGTGAGCTCTACCGATATAAACATTATACATGCCCACAAATAAGGTTTCTTTTTTAAGAGATTCATTATAATAATTTATTCGTTTATTAATTAATCGCAGCCACCAAGCGCTGCAGCCCCTACAGCACTACCTAATGAGCTGTAAACTCCGCCGATAAGAGCTCCTGCTAGACCTCCCATCACCGCTCCTTGAAGACCACCCCATGCATCCGAAAATGCCACCCCATATCCAACTTCTTCACAGGATATTCTTTGTTCAGCACTACCTGACAAATTTGAATTAACAACACTTTCAATATTGTTTCTCCAAAATATTATTGAACTCTTAGCTACCTCAGTTGAAGCATATATAACTTCAGGATCAAGGCTTGTACTCCAAGATTGATACATATCATCCAACCCCTCAACAATATCCAAATCACTTAAACTATTACTATTATCAATATAATTCTCCATAGCAGTAGTAAATTCATCATATTCTGACGTGTCTCTAGTTGTTACACTTCCCCATGTAGTGTAATTAGATTATGTTATTCCTAATTTTAGAAGTTCTTCAGCCATTTCGCTAGTAGAAATTTCTAATCTTTCTGATAATTTTTCAAAAAGAATTTCATCAAACACTTTGCTTTCTATACTCTCTTGTGTAAGACCATTATCTTTCCATATCAACATTGAATCAACTAAATGCTGGCAAAACTCATCATGTATTTTTTTTATTCCAATATCATACATTTCTACAACATTTTCATCTTGAATATCTTTAGGCTGTGATTCATCAACTTTAGAACAAGATGAATAAAAAATTCCAATTAAGGCAAGTGCAACGAAAATTAATTTTTTCATTATTTATTTATTTTTGAATAGTAGACCTGCTCAGTCTTCGAGAAAAAATTTCTCTTTTAATCAGTTACAAATAAAATTTGAACTTCTTGATTCTGTATTCCTTTCAATTCAAAGCGTCTATCTTGATATTGTCCGCTTCTTTAGAATTCATCTTGGCTACCTAACCTTTTAGTCATTATTTAGTCCTAACTGATCTATTAAAAAACCATCGCAAATCTCAAAATACTTACACCGTAAGGGAGAATATTACGACTATACAAAGTTAGTCCTAGTTTTTAACACCACTTTTCTTTACAACGGTCCAAAGTGAGGCATTTTGCCCCATTTTGGGACATCTAGAAGTAGTTCACTGCTCAAGTATCTCATGAGTAATCTCATTTCCCCCACCTACCTCACCAAATACCTTGAAAATTCTCTTTTGGTCTTTTGGGGTTACCAAGCCCCTTGGAATATCGATATTATGTTTTTTCAACCATCTGCTAAATGTTTTTCGGTTTACTCCATACATCATTGCTAATTGTAGTCTTGTTTTTACTTTCATTTTAAATATATGTTCTTGCCCACAAAAAGTTCTTGTCCGTATCACTTACCTTTCGAAGGCTCTTTAATTAATACGATATAAAATGTTTTAAGAATGCTTAATTTAGAAGCTATTTAAGTCATCATCTAAACTCGAGCATACCTAATAGATATTGCCTTTACACCTTAGGCAAAAACACATCATAAACAAAAAACCATTCCTCACCGTTTCCGATATTAATGTAGGAATGTAGGAATGTACTTGAAGAACTTCTCAACAGCGCTTACAAACAAATCAAAATCTCTTTACTTTCTCTCTCCGTGAAAGTAAACTAAAAACGTCTTAACGACTGACTTTTGTATTTCTTAACCCGTACTATTAAAAGGAATTAATAGTCTTATACGCCGTAAATAATTGGAGTACATTACTACAACACCCATTTTACAAAACAAACTATTTACTAATGTTTTTTTTCAAACACCTAAAATAAAACCAAATACGACAAACTAACGACAATTCTCTTACAGCGACCTCACCCTATCACCTAGCGTATTCAAAAAAAGAAAAGACTTTCTTATGCTTGGTGTGGTGCCTGCGCTGCAGCTTGTCCTAATGCATCTGCGATGTTGTTTACTTCGGCGAAGGTCAACCACCTTGGTTTGATGCCACAGGGAAAAGTGGAACATGCGAAGCGTGTACAATCGATGATTACTCAGATGGATGAGGAAGGGTTTGGAATGTGCTCTAATACTGGTGCTTGTGAGGTTGATTGTCCTAAGGAGATTAGTATTAGTAATATTGCTTTGATGAATCGGTCTTATTTTGGGTCTGTTTTTGGGTCGGATAAGAGTGCGTGATGAATTTGAATGGGAATTGGAATGGGAATTGGAATTGGAATTGGAATGTTTCCTTCGAATATAAAAAAGTGAGACTTCGTGAATTTAAAAAAGGTGTTTTGGATTGATCCAAAACACCTTTTTTTGTTTACTCATTTACGCGTTTAAAAGATCGGTAAGCACTCCCTTTGATTTATCAAATCGGAGGGATTGCCGAGCTGAGACGCAGGAATTAGAGTGTGAATGCGAATATGAATACTTCCTTCTATCGCAGAGCTTAAAATAAAGAAAAAACATTCAAATTCTTAGCGTCTCAGCTCGGCAATCCCTTTACTTCGCGATAGTGCTTACCGATCTTTTAAGCACGTTATTCTGGTTACCGAAATCGAGTAAAACATTCTAATTCACGTTCTAATTCTTACCTTCTTTAATCTTCTTTTCAATATTAGTTGTAGAATACCCCTCTACAAAAGCCAGACTCCGCACCTCTCCCCCATTCGCCAGCACTTCTTCCGAGCCTACAATCTGCTCCGGTTTCCAGTCACCACCTTTCACCAATAAGTCCGGCATAATCGCTTTAATCAATTCAATGGGCGTGTCTTCTTCGAATTCTACAACAACATCCACGCATTCAAAAGCGGCTAATAAATGCTGACGGGTCATATCGTCATTAATCGGACGATGAGCACCTTTTAATCTTTTGACAGAGGAAGTAGAATTAAGTCCTACAATTAATTTGTCTCCTTGAGCACGGGCATCTGCGAGGTAGTGAATGTGGCCATAATGGAGGATGTCAAAACAGCCATTTGTAAAAACGACTTTAAGTCCTTTAGCCTTCCATTTATTGGCTAAAGCCTGTGCTTTGTCGACGGACAATATTTTAGACTCGATTCGTTTTATCACAAAGTATTTTATGAAGTTGTTTAAAGTTATCTGACACTAAAATCGCCAACTAAGTATTAACCGTTTCTTGCGAATGGTTTGCCAGCTGACTGTAGTCTTTCGGTGTATAGTCTTTATTCATGATTGGCAACAGAATAAAAGCGAGTAAACCGATCACAACATTGCAACCAATTTGAACAGAAAAGAAAAGTATATTGGCAAACGAGAAGGCATCAGCGGGTGCTATACCATATATCTTCAGCGCTTCTGTTACAAAGAAATGAAAAGTCCCCATTCCTCCAGGCGATGGAATGACAATACCAAATGTCCCAAATACAAAAACCATCAGCGCTGCAACCGGGGTTAAACCTGCTGTCGGAGCAAAGGCAAAAAAGCAGAGATAGGTCATCATAAAATACATCACCCATATGAAAACAGTATGGCCAATAAACAACAAGGGGCTGTCTAGCTTACCAATTGTTTTTAAACCCTCCGCAAAACCGATTAGTAGTTTTTTTACTTTTTGAAAAATAGCTGTTTGCTCTATTTTTTTTCGAAAGACAAATGACAACAATGCACCTACAAGACCTGCCACTCCTAACCCGATTACAATTGGGTTTTGAAAAAGTGATCCGCCGGGGTCTCCATCTTCTACCATATTTCCTTGCAGGTAACTCGTCAGTGTATCAAACTCAATCAGGAAAGTCAGCCCCACAATCAGCAACAACATGATCACATCTAGCAACCTGTCTAGCACAATTGTACCCATTGCTTTTTCTACTGGGATACCTTCATATTTGGATATCAAACCAGCACGTGCTACCTCTCCGGCTCGTGGCAAAAAGAGGTTAATAAAATAGGTAATGATTATAATTAGAAATGAATTTCCAAGTCGGGGTTGGTAACCCAAAGGTTTCAGCAACATATTCCAGCGTAAGGCACGACTTACGTTACTTAGTGTGAATGTAACCAAGACCATCGTTATCCAGAAAAAGTTACAACTCGTAAAATCAGTCAGCAACTTGTCCATCAAGCTGCAATCTGCCGGAGCTATGCCATCCAGCTTGCATTGCTCTTGAAAAGCTTCATTCTGTTTGGTAAACAGGTAGTAGAGGATTCCCATTCCAATACTGAGAAATACTAAGAATTTGAGAAAATTTGATAGGTATTTATTCACTGGTCTCGCTGATTTTAAATTCGTGTATGCAAGGTATAACGAAAAATGAGCGACAAAGATATGATTTATGTGGGAAGTGGGAAGCTTTCCGCTAACGTTGATGGGACACGGATCTGACGGATTGAACGGATTTTTTCTTTTTACGTATGGCGAAAGGCGCCTCATAAAAAAACCTGTGTAAATCTGTTCAATCCGTTAGACCTGTGTTCTATCCACCGCTATAGGGCTTTGTCCGAACGCTTTCGCCGAAGCTTCAGCGTAGGAGCACGAAGGCCGCGTTAGAGAGAAGCTTCCAACCCTCCTAAACAATCTGATTATTCTCATCAGGAAACACCATAGACGGTTTAAAGGTCTTCGCCTCTTCAAAGTCCATGAATCCATAACCGATGATGATGACAATGTCACCAACTGCGACCAAACGGGAAGCGGCTCCATTAAGGCAGATAATACCAGATCCTCGTTCACCGGTAATAACATAAGTCTCGAGCCGGGCTCCACTATTATTGTTAACTATTTGCACGCGCTCCCCTTCTATGAGGTTGGCGGCATCCATGAGGTTCTCGTCGATCGTAACACTTCCGACATAATTGAGGTCAGCTTCTGTAACCGTTGCTCTATGGATTTTCGATTTAAAACGTTGTATTAACATAGGATGTAAAAGTACATAATTTTGCAAACCCGTGCAATATACTTGCCCATCAATTTTATAATTGGCTAAATTTATGTCAAACAAAATTTTATTACATTTTTCAGTCATGTAATCTTTACCATAAACAAGGTAATAAAAGCAGGTTGAACGAGCTATTCCTCTTTGAAAATCAGATTATCAATCAATCGAATTTCTCCAACCCATACGGCTGTACAGGCTACCACGTAATCTGAATCTGAGAATTTCTTAATGGGTTGCAAAGTAACTGCATCTGCAATTTCAAAATACTCTGGCTTGAAAGAAGGGATGCTCAATTGTTTGAGCGCCCATTTTTGAATTTCAGCGGGTGTTTTAGAAGCCATTTTAGCTTTGGCTTTTTGCAGGGTCTGACTCAGCAAAAGTGCTTTTTCCCGCAAGGCCGGATCTAATCGTACATTTCTCGAACTCATAGCCAGACCGTCATCCTCTCTTATAATAGCACACATGATCAGATTGACCGGCATTTTTAGTTGTACCAGCATACGTCTCACAATGGCCAGCTGTTGGAAGTCCTTTTGTCCCATGTAAAGGCTGTGGGGTTGTACGATATCCAGTAACCTTTTGACTACCTGAGCCATACCGTCAAAATGGCCGGGTCTGAAAAAACCTTCCATAACAGTAGCTAATTCGCCAAAATCAAACTCAAGGCTGGTATCCAGTTCTGGAGGATACACTTCATGTACATCAGGTAAAAAGAGAACATCATTCTCTGCAGAAGTAAGCATAGCCATGTCTTTTGCTACCGTGCGAGGGTACTTTTCAAGGTCAGCGGTGTCATTAAATTGAGTTGGATTGACAAAAATACTACATACCGTACAGTCATTGGCCTTTACAGATTGACGAATTAGGGAGAGGTGCCCCTCGTGTAAAGCCCCCATTGTGGGTACAAAACCGATATTTCCACCTTTTTTCCGAATTTTGTTAAGATATTGGTGTAAGTCATTTACTTTCTTAAATAAATACATTTGGAATGATACTATTCGTTAGTAATGAAAGCCAAAATAGCTCAAAAACAGCCAAATATAGGCGTTTTTATTAACAAGGCATTAACCACAAAGCAGGGGTGTATATTCGAAAAAGTCCCATTTTTTTACTAAATTTGTGCTCCCGTTCATTGAGAATTGAAATATAATTTCGTTTTATAAAATTATACCGTGTATATGGATAAGAAGAAAGTTTTGATCATAACTCAGGAAATGCAACCTTATACTGTACTTTCTGAGATCGCCGAAATAGCTAATAAACTGCCACAATACATTCAGGAGAAGGGCATGGAAATCAGAGTTTTAATGCCACGCTATGGGACAATCAACGAGCGCAGACACCGTCTGCATGAAGTAGTTCGTCTTTCTGGCATGAACATCATCGTAGATGAAGATGATTTCCCTCTAATTATAAAAGTAGCTTCATTACCTGGAGCACGTCTTCAGGTTTACTTTTTAGATAATGATGATTTCTTTAAGCGTAAATCAGTATTTGAAGATGATAAAGGAAAGCCTTTTGATGATAATGCTGAAAGAATGATATTCTTCTGTAAAGGAGTTATCGAAACCGTTAAGAAATTTGGCTGGCCGCCAAACATCATTCACTGCCATGGTTGGTTGACCAGTTTGATCCCATTGTACTTGAAAACTACTTACGCTAATGAACCACTATTCCAGCAGTCTAAAGTAGTTTACTCTGCTTACGAGCAGTCAATGGGTGGAGCATTCAACGAAGATTTTGTTGCAAAAGCTTCTATTAACAATATGGCAGCATCTGATCTTGCTAGTTTTATCACTGGTGCTGAAGGTAATAAAGTAAGTCTTCATGAAGGAGCAATAAAGGCTGCGGATGCTATCATTAGAGGAAGTGAAAACTTAGGCGCTAACATACAGGCAGCGCTGGAAGGAATAGATAAGCCAGTGCTTGATTTCCAAAAGGAAGGTTTTTTACCTGCGTACTTAGAATTCTATCACTCATTACTCGAGCAAGAAGTTGCTGAGTAAGATTAAGATATAGTCCAATTATTGCCATCTAAGCTTCGTTATAAAGTTTAGATGGCAATTGTGTTTCAGAACCCAGGCAGATGCTCCTACTACTTGCCTGACATCAGGCAACTTTAAGTAAGTTATCTGCACCATTATTTCCGAGCCAGTATTAGTCTTACCGAGTCACACTTATCCAGGAAAGATTAATTTTCTTACCAAAGAAGTAGACAATATTTCCGTTCATTTCGTTTTCCTACTAAACTACTTTTAAGTAAATCATTAACGTCAAATATATTAAAGAATGAGAAAGGTTCTTGGATTACAATTTGCATTATTCGTACTTGCTGTAAGCTTGATGAGTTCATGCACAAAATCATCTTCGGTCGGTTCTGAACTATTAGCCGGAGATCAGGTTGATGTCGAATTTACCGATACACTGACTTTACGCATGCGCACCTCTTTGGAAGACAGCCTGATCGTACATGATCCATTCAGAACAGGCAGCCCGTTTTCTTTTTATTCGTTGGGTGATTTCAATGATCCGGCTTTTGGCAATGTGAAGGCAAGTATTTATACTCAGCTGAGAGCCAGTTCGGCTATTCTCATCGATGCTGCTGAATTTGAAACAGCTACGCTTGACTCTATAGTCCTTTCCCTGGTTTATAACAATGATGGGTTTTATGGGGCAGCCGATGAAACTTATACCATTTCGGTACATCGGCTAACAGAAGACATGGATCCTTTCTCAACCTATTACAGTAATCAGGTATTTGAATATGACCCTACACCTTTAGTCACGCGTACTTTTCAAGCGAATCCAATAGACTCCGTAATTTTAGGCTCTAACACGTTTGGGTCAGCTCCTCAGCTTAGAATTCCGCTAAGCACAGAACTTGGCAACGAATTTTTATCTCAGCAAGATACTATTCTAACTGATGATCTTAATTTTATAGATTTTTTCAAAGGACTGTATATCAAAGCGGATACAGAAACAGACGGCATCATGAGTTTTGATCTCTCATCAGGGAGTAGCTCCTTGTCGATCTATTTCACGGTACAAGGTAATGACGGAGCAGAACAAAAAAGGTTCACCTACTCTTTCAACTCTCCCCTTATTGCTAAATTAACGAACATGGATCATACGTTCACTGCAGCAATTGATGACGCAATTGCTGGTGGATATGCAGAAGGAGCAAAACAAATTTATCTTCAGGCGCTGGCAGGACCAATTGCAGAAATAGCGATTCCTTATGCTGATGAAATAAGCGGTACAATCATTAATAAAGCAGAACTTGAATTCACAATTAGCGTACAGAATACTGAAGACTTTCCTTATCCTGAACAAATAATATTAGCCTCTCGTGATGATGATGGCAATCTTTTAATTATCAGGGATGTTGAATTTGCATTAAACAAAGGGAATACATCTCTATTTGGCGGACAGGTAGAAACAACAACTTCCGGAACTCTTCAACAAGTCTACAAAATGAATATTGCTGCTGCCTTTCAGGATATGGCAGACGGACTTGAGAACAAAAATCTTTTCCTAAGGATACTTCCCAAACAAGAACAGGCTTCCAGAGTTATACTTTATGGCCCTGAAGACCCTCAGTATCCAGCTAAACTAAACCTGACATACACTCGTTTAAATCAGTAACCACTCAATCTATCAAAAATCAAATGAACTATTATTAATAAATTAAACTTCTCTTATTATGTGCGGAATAGTTGCTTATATCGGAAAAAAACAAGCCTACCCCATTCTTATCAATGGGCTTAAAAGGCTAGAATACAGAGGTTACGACAGCGCAGGAATTGCCATTCAAAATGGAGACTTGAATGTCTACAAATGTAGAGGCAAGGTAAGCGACCTCATCAAGCATTCACAAAGCAAAAATCTCAAAGGAACAATCGGGATGGGCCACACCAGATGGGCTACCCACGGTAAACCTGATGATATCAACGCACACCCTCATCAATCAGGAAATGGCCGACTTGTGATTATTCATAATGGTATCATTGAAAATTATGCGATCCTTAAGGAAACGCTTGAAAAAGAAGGACATACCTTCACCAGTGAAACTGATACTGAAGTACTAATTCACCTCATCGAAGAATTACAAACACAAGGCAACTTAAGTATCGAAGAAGCAGTAAGAGCTGCCTTGACGAAAGTTGTAGGTGCATACGCCATTGTAATAATGGACAAGGAAGATCCCAATAAATTGGTGGCAGCCAGAAAAGCAAGTCCTTTGGTTCTTGGTATTGGTCAGGATGAATTTCACATTGCTTCTGATGCTACTCCTTTGGTGGAATATACCAACAACGTCGTTTACCTCAACGATGGTGAAATTGCAGTGCTTACAGGCAGTGGCGAAATGCAAATCAAAACCATCGACAATAAAGTACAAACACCTTTCATCCAGGAACTCGATTTAAAAATCGAGGAAATGGAAAAAGGCGGTTACGAGCACTTTATGTTAAAGGAAATTTACGAACAGCCAAAAACAATAGCGGAATGTATGCGTGGTCGTTTGAACGCAGGCGAAGGCTGGATCAGAGTAGGTGGCCTGGCTACTTGCATGGAACGTATCTCAAGTGCGAAACGACTAATTATTGCCGCATGTGGAACTTCCTGGCATGCTGGCTTGGTGGCAGAGTATCTTTTTGAAGAATTAGCTCGTATACCCGTAGAAGTGGAGTATGCCTCTGAACTCAGATACCGAAATCCTATCATTCAAAAAGATGATGTAGTCATCGCTATATCTCAATCCGGTGAGACTGCTGATACGCTTTCTGCGCTTGAATTAGCCAAAGACAAAGGAGCATTGCTTTATGGTATTGTGAATTCAGTAGGTTCATCTATTGCGCGTATTACAGATGCTGGTTCTTATATCCATGTTGGCCCTGAAATTGGAGTAGCATCTACCAAAGCATTCACTGGTCAGGTAACATTGCTTTCCATGATGGCCATTCACCTGGGTTACCGAAAAGGAACTATCCCTAAGTCATACTACCATAATCTGGTTGAAGGGATGGAGGAAATTCCAAATAAGGTCGCTAAAATTTTAGACTCAAGCGAAAAGATTAAGTACATTGCAAAGGAAATCAAAGACGCCAATAATGCGCTTTTCCTCGGAAGAGGCTACAACTTCCCTATCGCACTGGAAGGCGCTCTAAAACTCAAAGAAATCTCATACATCCACGCAGAAGGATATCCAGCAGCAGAAATGAAGCACGGACCTATTGCACTGATCGATGAGAATATGCCGGTAATTGTTATTGCAACCAACAAAAGTGCTTACGAAAAAATTGTAAGTAACATACAGGAAGTAAAAGCTAGGAAAGGTGTCGTGGTAGCCATCGTAATAGAAGGCGACAAAGTAATTAGTAAAATCGCAGATTATACTATCGAAATTCCTGATACAGAAGAACCACTAACGCCGCTGTTATCAGTGATTCCGTTACAAATACTCTCTTACCATATCGCACTTATGAGAGGCTGTAATGTTGATCAACCCAGAAACCTGGCTAAATCTGTTACCGTAGAATAAGCGTTTTGTTATACAAAAGATCCTTTCTCTAAAAGGGAAGATTAAAATGAAGCTGTTTAACGTTTTCGCCTAAAGGCGAACGTAAGTGCCTGTCCGGCTGGCCAGACGGGCTTGATCCGGTGGGCGAAGCTTCCCGTCATTCGACGGGACAGGCTATTTTACTTTTCGTAGCCACAGGGAAGAATTTTAAACAACTTCAATAAATAGTTTCCAAAACAATACCCGTGTATAAATAACATGGTTTTTGTCATAAAACATAAATAAGAATTACAATGAGTAAGTTTGAACATCACAATATGGAATACAATTCTGAAAAGTCAGAATTAATTCTACCCGAGTACGGACGAAATGTCCAGCTGCTTATCAATCACGCTAAGACCATTGAGAACGATGACATACGTCAGGCTTTTATTGAAAAAATAATCGTCTTGATGCACCAGATGAACCCTCAAAACAGAACGATTGAAGATTATCGTGAAAAACTTTGGGGCCACGTTTACCATATTGCTCAATATGATATTAACCTAAGACCATTCAACGGCGTCATTCCTAAAAAAGAAAATGCCTTTGTAAAACCTGATCAGGTTCCTTATCCTCACAACGATACCAAGTACCGCCACTATGGCCACAACGTACAAACACTAATCGACAAGGCACTAGAAATGGAAGAAGGTCCAAAACGTGAAGCCTTCGTAAATGTAATCGGTTCATACATGAAACTAGCTTATAAAACATGGAACAGAGAACATTATGTAAGCGATGAGATAATTAAAAACGATCTTACTTCCTTGTCTGGTGGTAAACTCTTTGTTCAGGACGGTACTTTTCTTGACAATCTTGGTGGAGGTGGTAGAGATAGGGATAGGGACAGTGGATACAAGAGACGATCATCCAACTCGAACAGTAGAGATAATAGACGGGGTGGTCGCGACAACAACAAGAGAAGCAATAGCGGAAAATCACGCCACAAAAGAAAATAAATATCGTTCTTTGACAAATGCCGTGGCCAATGTTAAAATGAAAGCAAAAGTAACCAAAGGAAACGTTGATTTTGTTTTATTATTGGGCGCTACCACGGGATTTGTCAAAACCCCATAAATATAAATGCGAATAGACTTTATTGCCAGATAAAAACTTCGCAGCTTCTCGATATAAGCGTTATTCAAAAGCAGGTCTACACAGAAACTGATTCCCCACTCCTCGCACCCAACCCTCAATTTATTCACCTTACCTTTTAATTTGGTGAGGTACTTAGTTACCTTAGCAGCCTAAAACTTATTGACTATGCAAGATGCTTTTGAAGTTACAGGAGGACGCTCTCTCAACGGAACCATTGTTCCTCAGGGAGCAAAAAACGAATCATTACAAATACTTTCTGCCGTTCTGCTGACGGACGAGGAAGTTACCATATCCAACATTCCAGATATTTTGGATGTACAGCGACTGATTAGCTTGTTGGAAGGATTAGGGGTTAGCGTTAACCGCAAAAATGAGGATACCTTTACCTTTCAGGCGAATAATGTCAACCTTGACGTTTTTAACTCAGATGATTTTCAACGGGATGCTCGTAAAATCAGAGGATCCGTGATGCTGATCGGACCATTACTCTCCCGCTTTGGAAGAGCTTACTTACCCAAACCTGGTGGAGACAAAATTGGTCGCCGCAGACTTGACACACACTTTCATGGTTTTGAAAAACTAGGGGCTAATTTTCGCTACGACGAAGAAAACGGTAATTACCTTTTAGAAGCGGACAAGTTAAAAGGCACCTTTGTATTGATGGATGAAATTTCGGTGACGGGTACTGCCAACCTGGTAATGGCAGCTATACTTAGTGAAGGTACTACCAAACTTTACAATGCCGCCTGCGAACCTTACCTCCAACAACTTTGTAAAATGCTCAATGCCATGGGAGCCAATATTGAAGGCGTCGGTTCTAATCTTTTGACTATTCATGGCGTTGATCGCCTTGGCGGAACAAGCCATCGTATCCTTCCTGATTTTATAGAAGTAGGGTCTTTCATTGGTCTTGCAGCTATGACACAGTCCGACATTACGATCCAGGGCTGTGCGGTAAATGAATTGGGAAACACCTTACGCACGTTCAAAAACATGGGGGTCGAAATGAACATCAATGGTGACGACATTCACATCCCTGCGCAAACAGAATATGAGATTCAATCTTTTATTGATGGCTCTATCATGACGATTTATGATGCACCATGGCCTGGCTTTTGTCCCGACCTGATGAGTATCATACTTGTGATGGCGACGCAGGCAAAAGGCAGCGTACTGATTCATCAAAAAATGTTTGAGAGTCGCTTGTTTTTTGTGGATAAGTTAATTGATATGGGGGCACAAATTATTTTGTGTGATCCGCATCGCGCTACCGTTATTGGTCTCAACAGAAAGCATCAGCTACGTGGTATTGAAATGACGTCTCCTGATATTCGGGCAGGTGTTGCTTTGTTGATTGCTGCAATGTCCGCAAAAGGAACGAGTACGATTAAGAACATTCATCAGATTGACCGGGGATATCAGCATATTGATACTCGGTTGAATGCTTTGGGGGCTCAGATTAAGCGCTTGTAGCTTTCTGGATGCAAGATCTCTTCTACTGGGTGATGCCCATGTCTTCGACTTACAATCGTAATCGCTATGTTAAAATTGCTCCAGCATCACTTCTTCCGATCCGTCACAAAAGTAACCAGCTCTTCCAAAGCTGTACGCGCCGGAGATTCAGGAAAACGATGCAGGATTTCAAAAGCAGCTGCGCGATATTCGTACATAGCTTTAGTGGCATATTCCAGCCCCCCACTTTCCCGAACGAACTGGATAATTTCTTTCACCTTTTCTGCATTTTCGCTGTCGCGTTTGATGCTGGTGATGATCTTGCGCCGTTGTCGGTTGTCGGTTTGATTGAGTGCGTAGATAAGAGGGAGGGTCATCTTTTTTTCTTTGATGTCGATCCCTAAGGGTTTACCTACATCATCCACTCCAAAATCAAAAAGGTCGTCGCGGATTTGAAATGCGATTCCGATTTTTTCGCCGAGGAGCCGCATGCGTTCAATGATGGACTCATCGTTGGTGGTAGAAGCAGCGCCGGCGCTACAGGCTGCAGCAATTAAAGACGCGGTTTTTTGACGAATGATATCGTAGTATATTTCTTCTTTTATGTCGAGGCGTCTGGCTTTTTCAATTTGCAAAAGTTCGCCTTCACTCATTTCTTTCACTGCGTTGGATACAATTTCGAGGATGCGATATTGTTTGTGTTTTAGCGCAAGCAGTAAACCCTGGGATAAAAAATAATCGCCTACTAAAACAGCGATTTTATTTTTCCAGATGGCGTTGACGGAGAAGAAACCTCGTCGTTGATAAGAGTCATCTACCACATCGTCGTGTACTAGTGTAGCGGTGTGTAGGAGTTCAATGAGCGATGCGGCGGTGTAGGAGTTGTCGTTGGTGGGGCCACAGAGTTGGGCGCTTAGGAAGACAAACATAGGGCGGACTTGCTTTCCTTTTCGTTGTACGATATAATAGGTAATCTTATCCAGCAAAGGCACCTTACTCCTCATGGCTTCGCGAAAGCGCTTTTCGAAAACCTTAAGCTCTTCTGCTATCGGGGCCTTTATTTTATTCATGGTTTTGACCATCAACTATTATTTTTTAGCTTCGTACTTTGCAAGAGCGTTTTATTTGACTTTTAACTACTTCGCGGGTTTATTGGAGGTTAGATGTTAGTCACGACCAGCTAAAGCTGGCGTGAAGGATATTTCGACTTCGCTCAACACGAGTGTTGGTTCTCGTCGATCGGTGAACCCATGTTTTGCAGAGCCTGTCGAGCTGGCGCCACGCCAGAAGGGCTCACCAATTGAAGAGAACCAATATCCTTTGCGGCGCAAAGCGCACGTAAAAAAACATCCAACATCCAACCCGATCTCACTAATGGAGACAAGAACAGTTGCTTTTATTTTCGACTCTTGCAAAAGTAGGCAAGAATTTTTAAATCTAGCTTTTCTGGCATCTAAACCTACTTTTATTAAAATCCAACTCTCATTATATGAACACTCAAAAAGACACTATTGTTGACAGAAGACATGGGAAACCAATCGCAATCGACAGCTATTTCCCAGAAGGGCAGGAAAACCACCCAATTATCGTCTTTGCACACGGATTTAAGGGATTCAAAGACTGGGGGCATTGGGGGCTTATTGCTAAGGCATTTGCAAGGGCGGGGTTCATTTTTATAAAATTTAACTTCTCCCATAATGGGACTACCCCCGAGCAGACGATGGATTTTGCTGATTTAGAAGCCTTCGGGAATAATAATTATACGAAGGAGTTGGCAGATATTGATGGGGTACTGAATTGGGTGGAAAAGCAAAGTTGGGCCAGCCCACAAATCGGATTAATTGGCCACAGCCGGGGAGGCGGTATTGGCACGATCAAGGCAGCAAATGATCTGCGCATAAAAGCGCTGGCCACCTGGGCCTCCGTCAGTCACCTGGACTATTCATGGAGAGGCCAGCCTGATCTGTTGGAGAAATGGAAAACAGATGGCGTACGTTACAATATGAATGGCAGAACCAAACAGAATATGCCGCTTTACTATCAGCTCTTTGAGGATTTTGAAGCAAACAGTGATTTGCTAACTATAGAAAAAGCATTGCAAAAGCGACCAGAACTTGACTTCTTGATTGTGCATGGAACCGAAGATCCTGCCGTTCCGTTTTTTGCAGCAAAGCAACTGCATGGGTGGCATCCTGATTCTACCTTGTATGCTGTTCAGAATGCCGATCATGTTTTTGGCGGAAGCCATCCTTATACTGATGCTCAGCTTCCGGCTCATGCGGAGGAGTTAGTGGAGGTGAGTTTGCGTTTTTTTGCCAAAGCTTTGCTGTGAATGAGTGGGTTTTGAGGGTTTACTGCATTAGATGTCGTTCCTACGGAACGATTGTTTTAAAAACTCAAGTGCAAGTGCAAACTCAAGCTCAAAAGCGAACGCGTACCTACTTTAGCGGGCAATTTGAGTTGGCACTTGAACTTTAAAATCTTAATTGCTCCCCAAGAACAACACCTAAGCTGTTATGCACTCATTTCATTTCTAATTGCCAAATAACTTTGGTAATATTATGCTTTATTTCACCTAAGAGGCGGTAAGCAACTAATTTAGCTACCCTCTTTCAAACTAAAAGGCTTACGTGTTATCGCTATTTAGGACAAACCAGTTAGTTGCCAACGCACTGTTGATTTTCTATATTCTTTTGCTGCGTTTTTCCTCCTTTATCGTTCCTTTAGAGCTACATCCCGGTCAGGCAGGCCTTTTGGGTGAAAACCTGCTTTCTATCGTTCCACCTGAGGGAACGCTTTCGGCTGTTTTATCGATAATTCTAATTTTTCTACAGGCTTTACTGATCAATGTAATATCGGCCAGATATCGGATAGCCCGTTCGGTGAGTTTGTTTCCTGGCGTGTTTTATGTGTTGTTGTGTAGCTGTTTTTCTGACTTTCTATATTTATCGCCTGTGTTGATGGCCAATACCTTTCTTATTTTGGCTTTGTATGAGCTATTGGGTAGTTATAAAAAGTACTATTCCAATGGACGGATTTACAATGCAGGACTTTGGATCGGAGTGACAACACTGTTCTATTTCTCTTCGATTATTTTCCTTGGAGCTGTGTTTATGGGCTTTGTCATATTGAGAGCTTTTAAGCTAAAAGAGCAAATTGGCCTGTTACTCGGATTTATTACTCCTTTCTGGCTTGCCGGCATCTATTACTTTGTCAATGATAATTTGTCTGATTTTTGGCTCAGATCCTTTGGAAATATTGGCTTTTTTGATTTTAGCATCTCCAATGGCTGGGTGAGTTATGTGCAGGTAGGCACTTTTGTTGTTTTCATTCTGGTGGCCGTATTTAGCTATCGGACGTATACCTATAAAGTAAGTATTCAAGCTCAGAAGTTTGTAGATGTCTTCTTTTGGGTGTTGGCTTTTTCTTTGGGTACCCTTTTGGTTCAAAGCAACTTGCAGGCAGACCATCTACTCTTTCTGGCGGTCCCACTCTCTTTTATGATTGGGATGACCTTCCTTTATATGAATAAGCGATTGGCCGAGGCTGTTCATTTCTTATTTCTGGCGGGGATACTTTTGCTCCAATTCAAGCCTTTTTGGTTTGTCGCTGGGTAGTGTGGATTAATATTTGGAGTTTCTCAACAAATACAGGGTTTTCATACAGTTAAATCCCAAATTTATTTTTAAATTTGTGGTTTAAGATTCATTCCTCATTATTTTATACCATTTACAATCTGATAATAACCGCTAAGTTTAGTCATTTTGGATAAACTTAGCTCGATTTAGTTGGTTGCTATCAAATAATTGAATGTTCTTGCTGGCAGGGTTTTAAAACATTTGCTGTAAAAATTGCGTAACCTGTTTTATACTAGAGTTTATGTCCAGAAGTGAAGCTAACTATTTGATGCTGAAGACGAAGCTCCTTTGTTCTACCATCCGCAAACGGGAAACGCTTTTCAGCACTTATGGCGAGTTCGTCCAATTATCCTCTCTGTAAGTATTTAGTGAAGTTTGCCTGTGGAGCCACCGAATGGCCAATCAAATCCACTCCATTTTTGGAGACTACTACCATCCCAGAACAATTAACAGATTTTAAAGCAATCTCTCCAGGAAAAACTTGGGTCTGGCAGGGTATTGGACATTGAACCGATTTAACACGATAAACAATCATGGGTAATTATTTAAAAACTATCATACTTTCTTGCGCTTTGGTTCTAATCAGCAGCAACCTCTTTGCTCAGCTAGAGCCTGTACAATGGACCTTCGAGGTCGAAAAAGTAAGCGATAAAGAATACGACATCATTTTCAAAGCCGATATTGATCGAGGCTGGTCTGTATATTCACAATTCCTTGAATCACAACAAGGCCCTATTCCTACTTCCTTTGAATTTGAAACGGATGCTAAAATTGAATTGGTTGGTAAAACGAAAGAGTCTGGCAATAAGAAAGAGACCTTCGACAAGACCTTTGGGATCAAATTGGTTAAGTTTAGCAACAAGGCTCGCTTTACTCAACGTGTTAAGGTCGATTCTATGGCAAAAGAGGTCAATGGAAGCCTAACCTACATGACTTGTGATGCAGAAAGCTGCCTTCCACCTGAAAATGTTAAATTTTCAATAGCGTTAAAAAACTAATTTAACAGGGCGTTTTATCCCTTTTTCGTGTTAAATATCCATTAAGTAAGGGTTTCGACATTTTTTATGGTTAAAAATCCCTTAAATTGGATTTTATAAATTGGCAGTAAGAGATAACTACTTACTGCCAATTTATTTTGAAATGCTGGTACAAGTTGTTGCCTAAACTTTATACCTTGATATACAGCACGTTTTAATCAAATTATAACTTCTCTCAATCATGCGAAATCTGATACTTATTACACTCCTCTTTATTAGTAGCATCAGCGCTTCTTTTGCTCAAATCCACGAACCTGTTAAATGGTCAATGGATCATCAACATGTAAGTGGCAACGAATTTAATCTAATTTACACGGCCACTATTGAAGATGGCTGGTCTGTCTATTCTCAATACCTTGAAAGTGATGATGGACCTGTCCGAACTTCTTTTGACTTTGAAGCAGGAAGCCATTTTGCCCTAAAAGGCAAAAACGAAGAATCCGGCTCCAGAAAAGAGGCTTTTGATAAGTTTTTTGAAATGAACGTAATTAAGTTTACCAAAACAGCCATTTTCACCCAAAAGGTAACCGTTAGCGATTATAGTAAGCCGATTGAGGGCTACTTCACATTTATGACCTGCGACCATAGCAAGTGCCTCCCTCCTACTGATGTAGACTTCAGTTTTACGCTAAAACCCGTTGCAAAATCTGGTGCAACTACTACAGAAAAGCCAAAGACAACACCCGCTAAGGATGTAAAGCCGGTTGAGGAAGTTGCCAAAAAGACCAATGTCGAAAAAACAACGAAAAAAGTTGATCAGCTAAAAGCCGCTTCTGACAAAGCACAAGACAAGGTTTTTGGTAAAAAAGACAAGACCACTGCTAAGGCGGAAACGAAGAAAGCGACTAAAAAGGAAAAAGCGATTGCTGCTGCCCCTGCTACAGCAAAAAAAAATACGGCAAAAAAAAGTAAAATACTCGAACCCGTCAAGTGGACGATTCGATCAAAAAAAATTGGTAACAATGAATACGACCTGATCCTTACTGCTAAGATTGAGGATGGCTGGTACATGTACTCTCAATACCTGGAAAGCGATGAAGGACCGCTTCCCACTCTTTTCTACTGGGATGAAAAAGATACGAATCTGGAACTCGTTGGAAAGTCAAAAGAAGAAAGCCCAAAGGTGCTTAAAGCTTATGACAAAATGTTCGAGATGAACTTAACCAAGTTCAAAAAATCGGCCACCTTCACGCAACGTGTAAAAGTAAAAAATCCTTCTAAATCAGTACAAGCAGAAATCGAATTCCAAACCTGTGATGCGACTAAGTGTTTGCCTCCTACGGCAGTACCATTTTTGTTTAGGGCGAATAAGATGGCCACTTTTATTGGAAGTGAAAACGTAAAAGATGCACTAAGAGCGGGGGCGGGTGCTATAACGAATGCGGGAGCGGGGGCTTCCGGCGCAAATGGCTTCGCTTCTAAAATAAATGGTAATGTAATCGATCAATCGGTGGCTGTCATTCAACAAACGTACGAAACTCCGATTGGAAATTGTGGTGAAGAAGACAATGCAAAAGGACAAAATCTTTTTGTCACCTTCTTTTTAGGTTTTGTTGGTGGATTACTGGCGCTATTGACACCCTGCGTTTTTCCAATGATTCCGCTGACAGTAAGTTACTTTACCAAAGGAAGTACAAATAGAGCAACCGGTATCAAAAACGGTTTGATTTATGGAGCCTCTATTATTTTTATCTACGTGTTGATTGGGTTATTGATCACCGGAGTATTTGGTGCCGACGCCTTGAATGCTTTGTCGACTAACTGGATTGCCAACGTGTTCTTTTTCATAATTTTTATTGTTTTTGCATTTTCATTTTTTGGATTTTTCGAAATCACGCTACCCAGTTCGTGGACCACCAAAAGTGACGCGATGGCTGACAAAGGTGGTTTGATTGGGACTTTCTTCATGGCCTTTACACTAGCCTTGGTTTCGTTCTCTTGTACAGGTCCTATTATCGGAACGGCATTGGTAGAATCGGCCACTAACCCAATGGGGCCTTTCATTGTCATGCTCGGTTTCTCTTCTGCGCTGGCCTTACCGTTTGGATTATTCGCCGCCTTTCCTGCCTGGCTAAACTCACTTCCTCAATCAGGTGGCTGGATGAACTCCGTTAAAGTTGTTTTAGGATTTCTGGAATTAGCCTTAGCGCTAAAGTTTCTATCGGTTGCAGACATGACGATGCACTGGGGAATTCTGGGATATGAAATTTTCATGGGACTCTGGGTATTAATCTTTGGAGCTATGACGGTCTACCTATTTGGTTATATCAAATTCCCACATGATAGCCCGGTTACCAAACTATCTATTCCCCGTAAAATATTTGCGCTTGGTTCATTGGCTCTGACGTTTTCACTCGCATCTGGCTTTATGCTAAATGAAAAAACAAAAGTATACGATTCACTTCCACTAATGAGTGGTTTAGCCCCTCCGGCTCACTACAATTATGCTTTACCAAAGTTAAAAGTTGATCCTGAAATTAAGAAAGAATTTCCATCCTTCACCAAATGTGCGAATAACCTGGACTGCTTTAAGGATTACTACGAAGGTGTCGCTTATGCTAAAAAAGTTAAGTTACCTATCCTTTTAGATTTTACAGGATATGGCTGTGTCAACTGTCGTAAAACAGAAGAACACATCTGGATCAAGGACGATGTTTGGACAACCATTAAAAAAGATTTTGTTTTGATTTCACTTTATGTGGATGATAAGAATAAGTTGGACGATGTTTTAATTTCTAAGCAAAGAGATAAGAAATTAAGAACCATTGGCAACAAATGGGCAGATTTCCAAATTGTGAATTTTGAGCAAAACTCACAGCCACTTTACGTCTTGATGAATGCTGACGAGGAGGTTTTGGCAAAGCCACGAGGATATAATCCTGATGCGGAGAAGTATTTTGAGTTTTTGAACTGTGGGCTTAACTTTTATAATCAGAGTAAGGCTACTGGGATGAAGTAAGACCGCTGCGCTGCAAGATCGTCATTGGCTTCGCCTTGAGTAGAAAAACCGCTGCGCTGAGAAATCTTCCTTATAACACGGATTTTACGACCGTAAAAAGAGTCTCTCAGCGCAGCGGTCTCACTTTATTTCTTAGGAACTTTGACCATATAAGTACGTCCGGATTTGTTCGGTAAAGTACCGCTTACCAACCAGGGATTGTAGATCTTCAGTGTGCGATAGCTGATTCCATGTTTAACAGCAAAGTCTCCAAGGTTTGGAATTGTTTCATTTACGCGGATGTTTACGTATTCCAGCTCAGGATATTTTTCGTGGTCTTGCAGGTAGAAACCAAACTCTTCCGGTTTTTCCATAATTTCTTTGATAGCTACAATTCTGAAAAAGTAGCGCATGGTTTCCTGACTAAGATTTAGGTCGTAGTAGGATTTGGCGCGTTGTGCTTTCATGTCAGAGGAGAGGCCGTTGCTTCCCATGTTATATGCAGCAGCGGCAAGTGACCAATTACCAAATTTGCTGTGCAGCTTTCTCAGGTATTTGCAAGCCGCCTCTGTTGATTTTTCAAAGTGATATCGTTCGTCTATCCCACTGTTGACTTCCAATCCATAATCTCTTCCAGTTCCTTTCATAAACTGCCAGATACCTTTTGCTCCTGCTGGAGATACGGCCATCGTCAAATCGCTTTCGGTTACCGCTATATATTTCAAATCATCTGGCAATCCGTTTTCTGCGAGGATGCGTTCGATGGTTGGGAAGTAGCGCTTTGCTCGCTTCAGTAACAATATGGTGTTGGAGTGGTAATAACTATTTCGTAGAATCTCGCGCTCCAGGCGTTCCTTCACATCAAAGCTTTCCATTGGCAATGCTTCTCCTGCAAAGTCAAAAGGTCTGTTTAAATCAAAACTTTGAATTTGCTGATCAGCATGACTGGCAACGCTTTGTCCTTGCGCCCCTTCTGATGGTGTTTGATAAGAAACGAATAAGGCGAAACTAAGGAAAGCCGCAAGGGCAATGGTGTAGACGGAAATGGACTTTGACATGGTATTTACTTTAAGAAAATTATAACAGAAGTTGTATACAACTTCACAGTGAGACTGAAAATAAAAGCTACAAATTATAGCGTGTTTCTATACGGTGGTGAGGTTTGTGTGTTTGAGAAAACGTACCTTTTAATCTAAATAAGGTTCACCCTCATGCGATCTTATCGGCAGCGAAGCGGTCTGTTTTACTTAAGTTTGCGAGGACGCTTAAAGACAGGAACCGTAGAGCAAGGCTCCCCATACATGATGCTTTGTGCAACAGGTTGAAGCTTAGTAGTAAGATCGACATAGGCAGAAGGAGGCACCGGTTTATTACTACAGCCTTTTATAATCAAACGTTTGCCTTCGTAAGGAGCCGCATCAAAATCAGCCAGGGCATTCTGAAAAGCAACTTCGTAAAAAGTAGTTTCATCTCCCTGGAAGATCGAATTGGCGAATGGTGTGGCAGCGGCGGCCACCAACATGTAGGCCCAAACCGGGATAATCGCATCGGCAGAACAAAAGATCGCCAGATTTTTTCCCTGATATTGCTCCCAGTTATGTTCTTTGAGAGCCGCTCTGAAATCTTTTTCCTTAAGGATCAATTCCTTAAAGAGATAGTCTTTCAGGTCAAACGGCAGCAGTTCTTCCTTTGGGAAAAACTCTTCCAGGTTAATGGTAATCAGTCCGCTGTTAGCAACCCGATTGACTAGAGGCTTATCATTTGTTTGATCCATATGGTAGGTAGAACGTTTATAATCTGGTTTAGTTGTAACTGGTGAATTGTCGGGAGTTAGGTGTCGGGGGTTAGGAATTTTGAATGAGTGAATTTTGAATTTTGAATAATTGCCCGTTAACGTAGATCGCTAAAGCGATCCGCGATAGAGGACCTATTCAAAATTTCCAACATCTATTCCTCCTCTAAATGCTTAACATTCTTCGAATTATTGTCTGACTTTTTAAGGCTAACAACTTTCATTGATTCGAAGCCCTCTCCTTCTGCGCGGATAGGAACGTAAATAGGTCCATCGCCATTATCATCCTCTTCTTCCATGTCTTCCATGTCTTCTAAATCGTTCTCTTCCTCTTCGGTTGGTACCACCAGTTCCATGCCTTCTGATTGCTCGCCAGCTTCCAACATTGCAATTTCTTCCGGTGTCAATAAGTCTTCAAATGTAATCTCCAACTCCATTGCATCAGCAATCGCCTGAGATACTTCTCTTGCAATCTGATCTTCAATGCTCACACTAACTCCAGCTAATTCATCCACTGGTGCAGCTTCTCCAATTACCTGATCCGGGTCTTTGAAGTCTTTTGGTTTTGGTAAGTCACTGAGATCCTTCAATCCGAAGTAATCCATGAATTTTTGGCTGGTGCTATATAACAAGGGTCTGCCGGGACCCTCACTTCTTCCAATAATGGTAACAAGCTCTTTTTCCAATAATTTTTGGATTGCGTAATCACAACTTACGCCTCTAATTTTTTCGAGTTCGCCTTTGGTTACGGGTTGTTTGTATGCGACGATGGAGAGTGTTTCAAGTGCGGCACGGGAGAGTCGCTTTTTAGCGGTTTGCTTTAGGTGCTGCCCAACCACTTTGTGGTAAGCTCCTTTTGTAAAAAACCGATAACCGTTTCCGATTTCGATGATCTCAAAAGGGAATTCATCCGTTCTATATTTTTCCATAGAAACATTGATGGCCTTTTCTATCTGTGGCTTTTTGAATTTTGATTCAAAGGTCTCCTCCAGACAAACCTTAATTTCATCATAGGTAATCGGACGCTCCGATGAAAAAATTAAACTTTCTATATGTTGAGATAAGTACTCCACTGTAACTCGTATTTTATTCGATATTAAAATCCTGGACATAAGAAATTTTGAATTTCAAAATTAGAACTACTTATATCATATGACGTTCCGCTAAATTCTTACAAAACCCTCCACAAACGGAGAAGAATGTCTAACCTTCAATAGCGCCACGAAATTAACCAAATAAGGGTGAAGTATAAAATAAAATGAGGAAATATGCTCTATCAAAAGCTGCAGGGTACGAAACTACCCTGAAATCCCGCAACGTTTCTTCCTTTCCTGCTGAAAAGGAACGTCCCGTACGAGCTTTAAGTATGAATTTCTGTTGTGGAGCAGATTTTCATCAGGCGAGCTGTCCTGATAATAAAAATCAGCTAATCCTTTGATTCCTTTAAGCTCAAATGCGAGCTCCACCATACAGGCACTTTGTCCTTTAGTGAGGGAATTATTTAAAGTCAGATGTTTTTCAAGCGCTCTTTCCTGGTAGGTACGGATCTGATTGGGAGTCGGCCTGGAGTAATCAAATTCACATAAATCAGGGTTTTCCGGCAGGTATCGCACAACGAATTCGTCTCCCTTCTCAATGGGCATTCCTCCATTTTCTGGGGCAAAATCTTTTCCGACTATTTTTTTAGTCCGAACGGTATAAACCTTTTCATCTACCATAAAGTAATAGGAAACAAGGTGCCCTTTTTCACTTGTCAGCAAAACCCTGGCATCGGTTTCTTCTCCAAATTGCTGGAGCAAGCGGTCGGCATTCACCATATCTTCCCCCGGGCCTGATTGCAGTTTTTGTACCCCCCACAAAAGACCTAACACCAAAAATATGAGCCCACCCACAAAGGCAAGGCTTTGCATTAAATGCTTTTTCTCAACCTTTTTCCTGATCCGATTGAGTGGTGTATCTGCCGTCTTATTTATGTTGAAACCGTAATAGAATTTTTTATCGCGTAGTTCGATTTCCAGTTCGCACAACTGGTCTCCAATGAAAAAAGAGTAGGAAGAAGACTCGAGTACTTCAAAGTCTATCATGATAATTTTGCTATCGCAATAAACAAGCAGGTGCCCTGACTCAGCGCCATGATAAATACCTACAACGTGTTTCTTCCCATTATCGGCAAGGTATGTCCAATTGAACTGGTTCACAATGTTTCGGTTTTTTTGAGACGTTGTTCGGAGCTATTACTTAGAAGACAAGCCAATAGCCTGTTTCTGAATAATAACTTTAAATAACGTCAAATTGTAACTATTCCTTTCGTTTCCGGTTTTGAACCTATTGAACGATACCTTAGTTAAGTAAGCAGTGATGACCTATTCTTAATTTTGATCAATTACTTAAAAGTTTTATCTGTTCTAAATCGAATCAAAACACTTTTATAAGATAATGGAAATTAAGCAGAAAAGAAACAGTTGAAAGGTTAAGGTCGACAGCTTTTTACAAACTTTTCCGTATTTATGCGCATATCTGAAAATTAATTCTAATATCTTCAACGGATTACTTTTAATCAAAACGCCTTCAACAAAAAAATCTTGTACCATGACAGATCAGGAAAAAGTACAACTTAAAGAAAAAATTATACAAAAGATCACTCAGACGGAGCAGGAGATTATCGAATTAAATGAACTGACCAAACCTATTTCTCCGGAGAATTCAATTGGAAGGATTAGTCGTATGGATGCAATTAATAATAAAAGTGTGGCTGAAGCAGCCTTAAGAACAAGCAAGCAAAAGTTGAACAAGCTTCATTTTGCATTAACGAAAGTAGACGCCGAGGATTTTGGAATTTGTATCTATTGCAAAAATGCGATTCAGCCTAAGCGACTTATGTATTTACCCGAGAGTACGCGCTGTGTGCGTTGTGCCGCAAGGTAAAAAACCAAACATTTGCATATAGGCTCCTGCTACTATTTCTTAAGAAGACAATCGATTATACCGAAAGGAATTCCTTCGGAGTAGCCATAAAAAAACAGGGTACAAACGTAAAAAATTACGTAGCACCCTGTATAACCCCAAAAAACCAAATGAAAACTTCTTTCATTCCGATATGACGGAACGGGCCTTTCAGCCAAATATCTTTAAGTTAATTTTTATCTACTTTTCGACCTCTGATCTTTCTCCTACATTTTGATGCTGATCCTTTCACTGTTCCTCCATTTAATTACGACCTTGTGACGCATTTGCGAATTGCAGGTCACGAAAACAAGTTCCGTAACCCAATAAAAAAATAGTTTTAGAAGGAATATCTACTAAATTTTCATAAAATTGGACAGCTTTTTTATGAAAATTCAGTGCACTAGGATAAAAAAATGGTTTTATTTAAAGAAATAAATTTTCAAGAGAAAGACAATCAAAAGAATAAAAACCATGTAAGCTAATAAAAGTCGAAATATTATTTTAAACATCAACCTTTTAATGGTAAAAGTTAAATAATAAATCGGTTTTGGTCAAATTTTTTGTTAAAAATGTGTTAAAATAAATTCAACCTGTGTCAACAAAGCTAAAAAAAATATTCGTTTGTACCAACTGCGGTACGACTTCGCCGAAGTGGGAGGGAAAATGTAATGGCTGCGATTCATGGAACACATTTCAGGAAGAAACTGTCGTAAAGGCCACTACTCAGGAGCAGAAGAAAAAAGTATGGCAGGAAAGCAGTACCAAAGACAAAATCAAGCGTCCCATTGCCCTGACTCAAATCGTAACTGGTAAGACAGAGCGACTCATCTGCCCCGATGCTGAATTCAATCGGGTACTAGGTGGAGGTATCGTTCCAGGTTCCTTAATTTTAATTGGTGGCCAGCCCGGCATCGGTAAATCAACGCTAATGCTTCAATTAGCGTTGCAAACTCCTATCAAGATATTATATGTATCCGGTGAAGAAAGTGAAGAGCAAATTAAAATGCGCTCTGACCGTATCGGTTCTCCAAGCTCTGAATGCCTGATTTTTACAGAAACCAATATCACCAAAATTTTGACTCAAGGTCAGCAACTGATGCCTGATTTAATGGTCATTGATTCTATACAAACACTTTCCTCTCCTCATATCGACTCTGCTCCCGGCAGTGTTTCTCAGGTGAGAGAATGTGCAGGCGAGCTTCAGCGCTTTGCCAAAGAAACGAAAATACCAACTATCGTCATTGGTCACATCACCAAAGAAGGTTCTTTGGCGGGTCCAAAACTTTTAGAACACATTGTTGATACGGTGCTACAATTTGAAGGTGACCGCAATTACTCCTATCGTATTCTGCGTACTATCAAGAATCGTTTTGGCTCGACCGATGAATTGGGAATTTATGAAATGCAATCCACTGGTTTGCGGGAAGTTTCCAACCCTTCTGAGTTGTTGCTTTCACAAACGGATGAACTTCTTAGCGGTAGTACTGTTTCAGCTACCATAGAAGGTATTCGTCCGATGCTGATTGAAACGCAGGCGCTGGTTAGTACCGCTGTTTACGGCAATCCACAACGAACGGCTACTGGTTTTGATTTACGTCGATTGAGTATGTTGCTGGCGGTGCTAGAAAAGCGATGTGGTTTTCAGTTTGGACAAAACGATGTCTTCTTAAATATTGCTGGTGGAATCAAGGTGGATGATCCGGCTATTGATTTGGCTATTATTGCTGCATTGATTTCTTCGTTGGAGGACGTGGGTGTCAACAACAATATTTGCTTTGCAGGTGAGATTGGTTTGTCGGGTGAAATACGTGCGGTGAATCGCGTGGAGCAACGGATACAGGAGGCGGATCGATTGGGCTTTGAACAGATTTTTATTTCGAAGTATAATACCAAGGGGATTGATCAGAAGCGTTACAATATTGAGATTATTCAGATTGGGAAGGTGGAGGAGTTGTATACGCGGTTGTTTGAGTAGGGATTCGCTGCGCTCAGGTGGGAAGTGGGAAGTGGGAAGTGGGAAGTGGGAAGCTCCCTCGAACGTATAAGGGACCGGAAAGCTCATTGCGAAGTAAGAGACTTTCGCCCGCGTGCCACCGAAGCTTCGGCGAAAGCGTTCGGACATAGCCTAATGCAGCAATTTGATAAGCCCACGCTAAATGTGAAATCATGTTCATCTAGTAAATCTTGTCAAAAAAACAGGAGACCATGCGAAAAATGATATTGCCATTTATAAAATTCAAAACACAGACATCAAATGTCAACTGACACTTCCATAAACAATACAAACCCTTCTTCCGTTCTACTCTTTGACGGGGTATGCAATCTTTGCAACGGCTTTATACAGTTTATCGTGAAGCGAGATCCAACTGCTAAAATTCAATTTGCTTCTTTACAGTCTGATATAGCCAAATCTATTTTGCGAAAGCACCAACTTCCTGTCGAACACCTGCACTCAGTTGTCTTTATCCAAGATGATGTAGCTCATACGCAATCTGCTGCCGGCCTTCATGTCTTGAAAACGCTCGGCTTCCCCTGGAGTATCTTTTATGTTTTTATCATCTTACCAAAAGGTCTGCGCGATCGGGTTTATGATTGGATTGCGGCGAATCGCTATCGTTGGTTTGGCAAACAGGCGTCTTGTATGATGCCGGATGCTGAGCTGAGTAAGCGGTTTTTGTGAGGAGAGGTCGGATGCTAAGCCCTGGATACCAGTATACCTTTTAAGTCAAAACTACTTGTCCATTCCTGTTATTATCCTTAATTTCGCAACTCTTATTTTAAGTAGCTCGTTAATAGCTATCTGGGGAAGTCTAAAAACTTAACATTACAACATGGATACCAAACAAAAAAGAACAGAAGTCGCTGCCATATTCAAGGAGCCAAAGCTAAATGAAAAATTACTCGTAAAAGGCTGGGTGAAGGCTTTTCGTGCCAATCGATTTTTAGTTCTTAATGATGGCTCTACCATAAATAGTCTTCAGATCGTCGTTGACTTTGAAAATTTTGATGAGGACTTGATTAAGCAAATCAGTTTTCACTCCTGCGTAGCGGTAACTGGTACATTGGTAGAATCACAAGGCGCCGGGCAAAGCATAGAATTGAATGCGGAAAACATCGAAATACTCGGTGGCTCTAACGCAGATGTATATCCAATACAGCCCAAGAAAATGACCATGGCGTTTCTTCGGGAAAAAGCACACTTCAGAATGCGGACCAACACGATGAGTGCCGTATTCCGAATTCGCCATGCCGTTGCTTTTGCGGTGCACAAATATTACAACGACAACGGTTACTACTGTATGCACTCTCCGATCATCACTGGTAGTGATGCAGAAGGTGCGGGTGAAATGTTTCGGGTGTCCACCATTGATCCGGACAATGTTCCAAAAACAGAAGATGGTAAAGCTGATTACAGCGCTGACTTTTTTGGAAAGGCCACCAACTTAACCGTATCTGGACAGTTGCAAGCAGAGATCGGCGCACTGGCACTTGGTAAGGTATACACGTTTGGGCCAACCTTCCGTGCAGAGAACTCCAATACCTCGCGCCACCTGGCTGAGTTTTGGATGATAGAGCCTGAAGTTGCCTTCAACGATATTTTTGACAATATGGATTTGGCAGAAGATTTTGTTAAATACCTGATCAACTATATTCTCGACAACTATCCGGATGATCTTGCTATCCTGGATCAGCGTATTCAGAATGAGGAGAAAAACATGAAGGCGGAGTTGCGTCGTCCGATGGGATTGATTGACACCTTGAAATTTGTGGGAGGAAATAATTTTGAACGCATTACCTATACAGAAGCAATTGATCTGTTGAAAAGATCCAAGCCTTACAAGAAAGGGAAATTTGAGTTTGAAGTGGAATGGGGCAAGGACTTGTCAGCAGAACATGAACGTTGGTTGGTAGAAAAGCATTTTAAGCGCCCGGTGATTGTTCGCGATTATCCAAAAGTTTTCAAGGCGTTTTATATGCGTTTGAATGATGACGATAAAACGGTGGCTGCCATGGATGTACTTTTCCCATATATTGGAGAAGTGATTGGTGGTTCGCAAAGAGAGGAGCGCTACGATGTGTTGAAATCTCGAATGAAAGAGATGGATGTACATGTGGATGAGTTGTGGTGGTATTTGGAGTTGCGTCAGTTTGGTGGATGTCCGCATGCTGGTTTTGGCTTGGGCTTTGAGCGAATTGTTCAGTTTATTACTGGTATGACGAATATACGGGATGTAATTCCTTTTCCTCGTACTCCTGGTAGTGCGGAGTTCTAAATTGCTTTGTAATTTAGAATGGCAATTGCCATTGCCATTGCCATTGCCATTGCCATTGCCATTGCCATTGCCATTTATAATAAGTTATCCCGAATTTTGATTAGTCGAAGTTCGGGATTTCTTGTTTCGTAGTGCCGCATTTTTTCGCCATTTCGAGAGCTTGTTTGCTAATATCCAAGAAATCAATTCTTATAAATAGGAATGGTTTTAGATTTTCCTTTTTCGTTCTTCATATTTAGAAAATACAAACCACCTTTCAGATGCGTTGTTGAAAGCTCAATTTCACCAGAAGAAGCTATTTGCCTTACTAATACAACCTGACCTAAAACATTGGATAATTCTATAGTTATCTTATCACTAGCGTTTTCAAAGTTCAAGTTGAAATATTCATCGAAAGGGTTAGGATAAGCCTTTGCAGAAAATATAACCGGAGCCTTGGTAGCGCTAATTGTAAAGTCATTAATGTATAATTTAGCCTGACTTGAATTAGTAGAATCAAAACCAGTTATAAATAAATCCTTGTCTGTATCGCCATCTACGTCTACAAATTCTATTGCCCCTCGCATTATGTCAATAAAAGGTAAGTCGGAGACTTCAGAAAAAGAGCCGCTTCCATTGTTTGAATAAAGCTTAGTTACCGGACCATTACCACCAGAAGCATAACCGGTAATAAGCATTTCCTGATCCTGATCAAGGTCGACATCTGCAAAACCACAGGCTCCGAATTCAACCCATGTTGGTGAAACAACAGTGGCTGTAAAATTTCCCGCTCCATCATTGATATAGATTTCGCTACTTTGTCCAAAAGTATTAGTCGTACCTGTAATCAAAACATCCACATCAGCATCAGCATCTATATCTGCGAAATTCACGGTAGCGCCAAAAACACCAATAAATGAAGTATTTTCCTTCTCAACAAACTCACCATTTCCAGCATTGAGATACAAAGTGGCAGTTGGTTCCGAGCTTGAAACGATACTACCTGAAATCAAAATATCAAGATCATTGTCTCCGTCAACATCTGCTATATCAAATGAGCCATAAGTAGTTAAATCATCAAAA
>Ga0209187_1001092_pt1 | contig 35343 bp, 20 predicted proteins | sample BantaG_FD_187430 | JGI IMG/M metagenome (GOLD analysis project Ga0209187, IMG submission 187430) | Marine algal microbial communities from Bantry Bay, Ireland - BantryBay_4 metaG (SPAdes) (version 2) | ecosystem: Host-associated > Algae > Red algae > Unclassified | place: Bantry Bay, Ireland...
GAGCCCGGCTCACGAGCAGTTGGCCCTGATGCGCGTACCGAGGACGATGGTGACCTGGAGTCCAGACCCTGACGGAGACCACGGCCAGGTCTTCACCCGTCGCTGGGTTGTGGATTTCATGCTCGACGCCGTTGGATATGAACCGTCTGTCAACCTCGCAGACAAGGTGGTGGTTGAGCCGTCGTGCGGGTGCGGGGCCTTCATCCTGCCGATCGTTGAGCGCCTGATCGAATCCTGCAAAACCCACAACGTCGCCTTGGCTGAGACCAAGAAGGCGATCCGGGCGTTCGACTTGTTGGAACACAACGCCGAAGTTACCCGCAAGGCGATCCGGGCCAAGCTTCTGGACACTGGTGAATCCGAATTGGTGGCGGATCGACTGGCCGAAGCATGGGTGACCACGGGCGACTTCCTTCTGACTGACCATCCTTCCGTGTCCGCAGACTTCGTGATCGGCAACCCTCCATACATTCGCCTCGAGGATGTGCCGGCAAAGGTCAGCGAGGCGTACCGCTCTGAATGCCACGCCATGCGAGGGAGAGCGGATGTCTACGTCGGCTTCTTTGAGAAGGGCCTTGCTCAGCTCAAGGCTGATGGCAAGTTGGCGTTCATCTGCGCCGACCGTTGGATGCACAATCAGTATGGCGCACGCCTCCGCAAGTTCGTTTCGGATGACTATGCGGTCGACTCGGTTGTTGTCATGCACGACGTCGACGCGTTCGAAGAGGATGTCTCGGCGTATCCGGCGGTGACCATCGTGCGCAACGGAGCGCAGAAGCGAACACGGATGGTTCACGCCAACGACCGGTTCGACAGCGCGTCTGCGCGCAAGGTGCTTCCGTGGGTTCAGGGCGGTCGCGGGAGAGTGCCCAAGTCCGATGCATTCGAAGCGGGGCAGCTATCGGGCTGGTTCGAAGGTCCCGCGTTGTGGCCGTCCGGGAGCCTGAAGACGCTGGCGCTGATCGCTGATCTTGAAGCTCGGTTTGCTCCGCTTGAAGACGAGGCGACGGGGACCCGGGTTGGTATCGGAGTCGCCTCCGGTTGCGACCGGGTCTACATCCCCGACGAATTGCCGGACGTCGAGGGCGATCGGCTGCTGCCCCTGATCGGATCGAAGGACATCTCAAGCGGCCGGCCGCAGTGGGATCAGCGGTATCTGGTGAATCCGTGGAAGGACGGATCGCTCGTTGATCTGGCCGAGTACCCGAAGCTCGCCGCCTACTACGAACAGCATGAAGCGGCTCTCAAAGGTCGCCATGTGGCGAAGAAGCGGCCGGCCACTTGGCACCGCACTATCGACAAGGTCGATCCATCGTTGCAGGCGCAGGCGAAGCTGCTGCTGCCGGACATGAAAGCAGCGGCCCACCCGGTGCTCGACCGCGGCGAGTACTACCCGCATCACAACCTGTACTTCGTCGTGTCACGTGACTGGGACCTCGAGGTACTCGGCGGGCTCCTGCTCTCAGGCTTTGCCAACCTGTTCGTCGGCGCCTACTGCGTCAAGATGCGCGGCGGCACGTATCGCTTCCAGGCGCAGTATCTGCGAAAGATCCGGGTGCCTGATCCAACGCAACTCTCGTCCCGAACAGCGGATGCCCAGCGCTTGGCGTTTGCTGATCGCGATGCGCAAGCCGCAACAGAAGCTGCCTGCAGTGCCTATGGAGTGAAGCTCGGATGTCTGGTCGAAGGTGAAGTTCTGTGACCGCTGGCCCTGTCCCCGACTATGAGCCAGCCTTCAAAGCCGCGATCGACGGCTTCTGGGCGATCAAGGGAAGCCAGCAGGCCAAAGCCAATGACAGCGGTTCGGCCGATGGGACCAGCGGGTCAGCCCGGGCTGGCAAGCACATGGAGCCCTTCGAGGACCTTATTCGGCAAGTCGTCACAGACGCCGGTGTTACGCCCGACGAAGCGGCTGGAGACAAGATCTACCTTCCGGGCGTCTATCGCGAGACCAAGTCCTGGGATGTTGTGCTCCAGTACAAGGGCCACGCGCTTGCGATCGTTGAAGCGAAGTCGCAGGGGTCAAGTCTTGCCAACAACTTCAACAACCGGGTTGAGGAAGCCATTGGCCAGGCGGCGGACGTGTGGAAGTCACACGAGCGGGGCCTTCTCATTTCGGAGATGCGTCCCTGGGTTGGTTACCTGATGGTGGTCGAGGAGACCGAAAAGACGACGGCGCCAAAGGAACTGCTGGGGAGCAAGGCGATACCGCCGGGAATGCAAGTCGACCCCGTGTTCGATGGAATGAGCTACGCCGAACGGTACGCCACCGCGTTCAAACGCCTCGACCAGGAACGCATGCTTGACGCCACCTGCGTTGCGATCACTGCAGGTCCCGGCGTGTACCCCTATCCGAACGAGCTGCTCTCATTCAACGGCTTCGCCGCTCAACTCTGGGGACGTTGTAAACACGCGCTGGCGGTTCTCGGGTAGAGCGCTCTTGAACGCCATTGGCGTTGTCTGACGTGCTGCAGATGTCTTGAGCCATGACAAGAGAGCGGGTGAGGAGAATCGAACTCCCGTATTCAGCTTGGGAAGCTGATGTGGTTCGGCGGCGTGGTGCGGGTTTTGGGGTGATCTGGGGCCTTTGGGCCGCGGATGGGCCGCGGGATCGGAAGCCTTTGGTTCAAGACGCAGGCCAGTTTCGGTTAGATCATGTTCCGAGCATCGTAGAGTCGGTCGATGGGGAACACTCGATGGCGTACATCGACGATCAAGCACTACGACCTTTGTGCGCAGGAATATGCGGCGTTCGCCGAGACGCAGGAAAGCACTGACCTGCTCGGCGATGTCCTGCATGCCCTTCCAGAAGCCGGTCGTGTCCTGGACCTTGGGTGTGGATCCGGTCGTGATGCGAAGTATCTCCGACATATCGGTCACCACGTAGTCGGTCTGGATTTGTCGCTCGGGTTATTGCGAGAGGGAACGAAACGATCGGACATTCCGGTTGTCCAAGCTGCTATGCAAAAGGTGCCGATCGCTAGCTCAGCAATCGATGCTGTGATCGCCTTGGGAAGTTACCATCACCTCGACTACCGCTCGCAGCAGCTAGCACTCGACGAGATGGCGCGAGTTGCTCGTCCTGGCGCACCCGTTTTGATAACCGTGAAGTTGATCAATGAGATGGTTACTGAGACGCATCCTGAGTTTGGCTCTTCTCGGCAGTTCTTTCCAACTGACCCCGACAGGCTCGCCATCGAGGCGGACTCGCGAGGGCTTGTGATGGTGCGGAGCATTCTTGATGAGGACGGCGCAGGTCGCGATGTTACGTGGCTCCGCGCAACATTTGTTAGGGCGACCAGTTAGTGGGCACTGTGCGTATCCGACTCGGATCCCAGTTCGTCGGCATCGGACGGTTTTTCTGGAGGCAGGGCCTGCTGCGGTGTTACACCCGCCTACAACACCGACTCAGAGATCTTGGCTCGTGTACCCGAATTTGCTTGTGCAACCTCTATCGTGAAGCGATAAGTCTGGGCTTTTGTGCTGTGAGGACATATGACGACGAACATCCAGCTTGTCGAGGAAACCCTGTGTGCATCGCTTGGTTTCGCTGGAACTGTTATTGGACGACCTAGTCGTTTGAGCTCGGCACGGGCCACATGCCAAGCAGCGTCATTTTCGAAGTTTCCCTCAATTGGCGCAATGCCGAGATCTGAGCGAAGTTGCGCATATCCAGCTCCAATCATCGGGTCAAGGTCGTCCGGGTAGCTCGACTTCACCGCTGCGAACTGTCCATTGCGCGCGCGCCTAATGGCTGTCTGAAACTCGGTCTGATGTTGCAGAAAGGCTACCAACGGAGCGATGTCATCCTCTGGACGCAGGTGGCCGCTCTTGTTCACGATTAGCTCGCGAATATGTGAATTGACTACGAGCATGTCTTCGAGCAGTGCGCTCGTTTCGGTGCCTTTCATTAGATCGCCAGCGTGGCTGAGAACGTGGAAACGGTCCCCCTCTGTGAGTTTGAGGTGAGGACGAGCGTGGGATTCGAGCGTTGCTTTGGTTTGCTCTGCATGCTTTGTCATCACGGTCAAAGGCGCGTAAAGATCCATGAGCTGTTCTCGCGCAACGTCCTCTCGGTGTCGATCGGCGACCTGCTTGTCGACTATTAGCCTGTATCGAGCGGCGAGAATTATGAGAATGGCCGAAACTGCGGGAACAAGCACAGCTGAAATCCACCAAGCCCAGGGTGTGGAATTTGTTGCTGCTTGATCCGCTTCTACGACAAAAATGGCGAGCACGCTATGCATGGGATTCGGGTCTATACGATTTGGGACCAATCCCCAGCAATGCGAGCTCTTCGCTGAGCGAGGTATCAAAGAAGCTGGGATTGTCGGTGTTGATGGACCACTTCAATCCGACCTCTTCAAAACAAGTTGTTGGGATGGCTCGCGCATCTGATAGCGGCGACAAAACCAACGAGGAACTTGGGCACACCTCGAGTTCGATTCCAGCTTCGGGCAGTCGGCGGAGAAGTTCTAACCGCTTGTTCTCAGAGTTGCGTAAGCCGGTTGTGTCAGTAGTTTTCCAGAGGTCTTCTTCCGGAACCCAAAGAAAGGTGCCATGGCCGATACCTGATATTCGTCGGCTCAAAAGGCCTTCGAGGAGATCTTCGTATTCGCAAATTGTCCAGTCAAAGCAATTTTCGCCAAAGTGGACGCTCAGATCCAATTCGTGGCCACTGACTTCGCTTAGTTGCTTCAGGTACGGCTGCAGCAGGTCTATTAGCGGTAGCACGGACGCTGCGGATTTCGGTGCTTCGGGCCCACTAATGTCGAATCCACGAAGTGCGGACAGCCAAGACGGTTTCGCTGATGCTAGCTTCCGCAGACAGGCATGAAGCCTTCCTCTGCCTTGCAAGCTGTGCGCTGCGAGTCGGTTGAACGACAATCGAACACGAGGTTGTTTGCCAGCCTCTGAATCGTATCCTTCGATGAAAGAGCCAACACGCGCTGACATTCCCGGCACCGTTTGGGCGGCGCCGATTGTGTAGAGTCTCGTTAGCTCTTGTTGCAATCCGTCCACCTTGGCTTGCTCCCGACCACCTGAGCGATAGAGCCATCGGATGTGTCCGAGATCTCGGGATTTAGTGCCTCCCTGGATCGTGCGGTAGAGAAGAAAGAACTTTCGGTATGCCTGAAGTGAGTTTAGAGCTGCGAGATGGGGAGGAACGTCGCGAAGAGCTTGCTTCAGTGTTGATGTCCGTCTGCTGAGCAGGCAGTCAATCTGGTTGTGGCTGGCAGTGGTTTTTCCAGCTCGCCGAATCGCATCCACCATCAGATCAACCGGGAGACTTCCGGTGAAGTGGAGGTGGCGCTCGACGGTGGTCATGAAACTCCAGCCCCGCTTCGTGCCCACTGATCGATCGTTGTCCGCACAGAAGCGAGCCTTGGCCACACGATGTAGTCGTCCTCATGAGGCACGCCTTGATCTTCAGCAAAGGCACGCCTAAAGAAGCGCCGGTCCTCGACCGAAGCATTTCGGTAGAACGCGGTCCCTTCTCTCAAGGCCATGAGGTAGGAAGTACCCGCGAGTCGATCGAAAGGTAAGTCCGCGAGGCTCGAAGCACTATTCCAAGTCGATAGGTCAAGAGTCTTGAGTTGGCTAGGGATTAGCTGCAGGTGGACGTGGTTGATACAAGACGTCCCGTCCTGTTTCGAGGAGCCGTGTTCAGCGACCACGACCGGGCCGCCGGTAAGGTGCTCGACGCGTTGGGCGACAGTCAACGAGTACTCAATGAAGTCGTTGCGGTCGGTTGGCCCGATGTCAGCCATCGACAGGTGGTGTTGATTTCCGAAGACGATGACATATCCCGGTTTGAGTGCGCCAAGTCCGGCAACTGCGGATCCGATATCCGAGGTGTCCAAGATGTGCATGTCGAACCACGGCCGCTTCTCGTCACTCTGGATCTTCATGCAAGACTCGCACCGGTCTATCTCTGATCCCGTTTCTGGCAGAAATTTGCTCATTGGACTAGGTCTTCGCCTGTCATGAAGTCGATGTACGAATCCAGTCCGGCTGTGAACCAAGAATCGGAGGCGAATCGCTGAGAATCGAGTGGCATCAATGCTCCCGAGCTTCCGTGACGAGATGCGAATACACCCTGATCGACTACGACTCGACCCACAGTTGTAAATTCTACGCCGATTCCAGTCAAGAGATCTGTCACTGGTCCGACGTGATCCTCAGGTGCCGTCAACAACAACTGCCAATCGCCCCAGCCAAGCATCAGACGCGTAGCATCTATCCCAAGTCGCTCTGAGAAGTCGATGACGGGTTCGGAGAGGTCTACGTGGTCTAGCTCGACGGAGAAGCCGAGCCCCGTTTCCTGCGCCATGAATGCGAGCGAGGTGTAGAGCCCATCGGAGTTGTCCATTGCAGCAGAAACGAGGCCTTGGCGCTGAAGGGCCTGGCCGGCCGCAAGCTGCGGAAGCGGGGTTAGTACTGCGGATAGCCAAGGGTCATCCTTCTCGATCAAGCCTGCCTTTAGAGCCAGTACTCCACTCCAAAACGCTCCAGTCGGCCCGGCCACCATGATCGTGTCACCGACTGATGCACCCCGGCGAGTCAGCGGTGACCCGCTCTCGATCTTTCCAAGGGCCGTGGCTGCGACGCTGAAATGGACACTCTCCTTTATGTTGCCACCTAGCACTGCAGTGCCGTGCATAGTGCAGTTCTCGTCGAGTCCGTCCAGCAAACGTCGGAGATCTCGAACTCGCATCTCGCGTGGGAGTTCAAGGTCTGTAAGAAGGCCAAGGGGAGTGCCGCCATCTGCTGCAACGTCGCTCAGGTTGATCGTTGCTAGCAGCCACCCCCAGTAGTAATAGTCCTCGAAGCCCAGCACAGACGCCATTGGCTTCGGACACGGGTCGGTGGTGGCAATGAGGGTCCCCGATCCCGCCACCTGAAGGTGTACGCAGTCGTCGCCAAAGTGTTCGCCGTTTGCGTAGCGGGGGCGGAAGATTTCGTCAATTATGCGACGCTCGCCGAGATCGAAAAGGCGGAGCTCGTCCATATGGGTTCTCCTTAGTGCTTTCAGCGTAGCCAAGGGTAGTTCCGGCGGGAAGTGGAATTCCGTTCTCGCGAGGGTGCTCCTGCCCGTCGATTGAGTTGACCCAGCAATGCTCTACGTGTGGGGCGCTAAGTGGTCCAGAGGTGGTGCCGTCTCCGTGCAAGCGGGTCGCTGCTTCGTGTGCTTGCGAGCTCGGCTACCCAAGGGCGGCCGGTCTCGTGATCAGTTTGACACTGAAGTTGACCGTTTGGTCGCCTCAACAAGCGTGGCCGAGCGCAGCATGCAAAGAACTTACGCTTGCCACTCGGCTTCGGCTGACAAGAAGACACGATCAGAGTCCGATGTCGAAGCCTTCCTCCTCTACTGCCAGCGGTGGGATCGTCAGGCTGTCGGCGAGCATTGAGTCGAGACCGGTTGCGATGTCTCGGTCGAGGCTGGGGAAGAGTCCGCCGTATCGATCGAGGGTCGTGGTGATGGAAGCGTGGCCGAGGCGTTCCTTGATCGCTGTTGGGTGAGCGCCCTGGGCGATTGCCAACGCGGCCGCGGTGTGGCGGAGTTCGTGGAATACGAAACCCTCGAAGCCGGCGCTCTTCACGGTTCGGAGCCACACTCGACGGAACGACGGGTTGCGCAACGGCTTGCCTCGAACCGACGGGAATGCGAGGCCGCTTTCGATCACCTGCTCGGACGCAAGGTGTGATGCCAGGATCCGAACCAACGTCGGCGGCACCGAGACCGTTCGAACGCTGGCGCGGGTCTTCGGCTTCTTCAACACCATCTGCTCGTCGATCAACTTCAACTGCCGATCGATGCGCATCGTGCCCTTCTGCAGATCGACCTTTGGCAGAGTGAGACCGGTGATCTCGCCCCAGCGCAAGCCGACGTACGCCGCCGTCAACACCATCGGCCGGTAGAACGGATCGATCGCATTGGCCAACCGCATGACCTCGTCCGCTTCGAGAAAGCGCATCTCCCGCGCTCGTTCTGGCGGGAGCCTCACGCCGCTCGCTACGTTGCGGCCAAGCCGTCCATCAAGCATCGCCCCACTGAGAATCTGCGACAGCACCATGACGTGACGGCGCACCGCTGAGTTCGAGAGCCGGCCTTCCGCCAGCTCCTCGCTCAACATCTTCTGCACGTCGGAGGTGGTGATCTTGTCCAGTGGCCAAGCGCCAAATCGCGGGACCAAATAGTTGCGAGCGACGCCAACGTTCAGCTGCCAGGTTCCATGCGCAAGGTTGACGAGCGTGCCCTCCCAGATGTCGACCCATTCGGCGAGCGTGATGCGGCTCTCGGTCGGTTCAATCCAGTCGCCTTTCGCCACGCTCGCCTGCTGGGTCGCCAGCCAGCGCTCGGCATCCGACTTCTTGACGAACGTCTTCGAACGCTCCTTTCCATCAGGTCCTCGATGCCGTGCTCGCCATCGAACGCTTCCTCCAGTTCCATCTGCGTTGGCGCGTTGCCGCTTCTCAATGTGTGCCATCAGGCCTGCCCGGCGAACTCGGGGTTTCGGCGCGTCTCAAGCCATGCATCGACTTCCTTCTGCCAGAAGCGCAGATGCTTGCCGAGCCGGATCGATGGCGGTCCGACGCCGGTTGTGCGCCACCGATAGATGGTGCCCTTCGGGATGGCGAGGTAGTCGGCCAGTTCGTCTGTTGTCAGTAGTTGGTCATTTTGTTGGTGGGTCATGTGAGGCTCCTTTTGTCGCTTCACAAAGACCGAAGACACCCCACTCCGGCCGAAGCGCCAAAGTGTTCTGCCACTCCTCAGAGGAACTTGTCGCCATACAGTTCGAACGCCAGCGCCTCATTGATCAGGTGCTCCAGATGCTCGGTCTCTTCGGTGCTGCCCCGAAGCCCAAGCAGCAGGGCCAAGTGGGCGTCGCACTTGAGTTGAGTCGTTCCCATGCTGTTGAACATCTCCCGAGCCCATGTCGTCTGAGGGTCGTGGTCCGTAGAGATCTGGGGGTGGTACCCGAGGCCGTTGAGGCAGTCCACAAGCAGGACCAGGTGGGCGCGCTCTGTTCGCCAGAGTTCGAGGGCTGGATCCCAGCGCAACTCGATGTCCATTGATTGCAGTACTGCCTCGACTGATTGGTCCGGCTGCAGCTTGAGAAAGATCTCGACGCCTTCGATGGCGACGACCGCGCTGTTCATATGTTACTTATAGTCTGTAGACGTATAGTCTGCGAGCTGGCCAAGTGGGGATGTGCCCGATGACTACGCAGACCTCCTCACCCAGTTCGGTGCCCGCGTGCGCGAACTACGCCTCGAAGCGGACCTGTCCCAGGAGAAGCTCGCCGAACGAAGTGGTCTGCACCGCACCTACATCAGCAGCGTCGAACGCGGCGACCGCAACATCTCGCTGATAAACATCGCCAAGCTGGCCGAGGCGCTCGGGTGCGAGCTGGTCGGGTTAGTTGGGAAGGCCGCGTCGGGCGGGTGAGCAGTGGCTCATTGGAACTCTTCGATTGGGCCTGATGAGGTGCTGGGCCAATCGGTAAAGAACGCTGAGCCGTCTGCGTAAATCAGATCTTCGGTAGCTAGCTGCCGACGTATGTCATCTGCAAGTCCATCCAGTTCACTGTCTGAAATCGCCCGCTCGATCCGCTCCTTGATGCTGGCACGCAGCCCGACAGCCAGGCCGATGCTTGGAGCGCTTGCTATGACGAGTCCGTCCTGTTCTTCTCCGTTGCCCATGGCATTGAGGAAGACGATAAGTGGCTCGTAGTAGGCGAGCATGAACTGATTGGCATCCGTTCTAAGCGTGACCGGTTCGATCGCCGTTTCGGACGGAGGGGGATCGATCAGTCTCAACCTAAGCGCTTCAGCCCCACCCGTTTGGGCGAAGTACGCAGCGCTGCCAACACCCCAAGCGGGCTCGGCGTCGTTGACGGACTGGACAGCCCCCACTTGAGCTTTCATTGTTTGGTCCAACGAGTTGGCTGGCGATAGCGGGTTCGATCGCCCCTTCGCCTCGATGACAACCCACCCTCCTTCGCTGTTCTGGCCGAACAGGTCTGGCGCCTTCTTGTCAATGGTTTGAACATCCCAGTGGTTGCGATAGCGATCGATGTGCATCGGATGCGTGACGTCAAAGAGCTTGCGAGCGGCGATGCCAGCGATTGCTTGTCCGATTTGATAGGAGAGGTGGACCTTCTCCGATCGGTCCAAAGATCGCGCGAGCTCAGAGCGAGCGAGGCGCGGCTCGTTCGCTGCGGATCGCCGAAGGTATGCCGGAACTACCGAGAGTCGATGAATGAGCTCGAACCAAGATGAAGCACCGTGTTCGCGCTGATTACCGGGAACCCTGCCGGTGGTGAAGAACGCGTGAGCGAGTTCGGCCTCGGTGAACCGAAGGTATCCGGAGCTATTCTGGCTATCGGGCGCAGCGAGTAGGCGCGCATCCTTTGACAAACACGGGTCGAAGTGGCTGATCCAGAGCGTGATTTCGCCTTCCGGCAGCGGGTAATCTATGGACTCCGCGGCCGCAGCAATCCACGCTTCGATTGTTTGGTCTTCAGACTGCTTCGTCATGGGGGGATGGTAAGCGACAACCCGAGCCGCAACAATCGTTCAGATCGAAACCCGCTTGAGCGGTTCGAACGCCTGGGGCCGTTGCGGGTCGTTCAAATGCCTGGTCGGCGAAACCTTTTGGCCCGCCCGCGAGCATGAAAGTGTGGGCTGGTCGGGCATCGAGTGCCTTAGCTTAGGTCTTGGCCCCATCTTGGCTTTGTTTGAGCGGTCCTGGCGAAAGGGCTGGAAATCATCGGGCGCGACCTGTTGTTGTATCGTTTGTGTGTCGAACCGAAACGAGACTCTCGCATGAGCGAAACCCTCATCAAGCAGATGGATATGGCTTGGACGAACATCCAGCACAATGAGCGGCTTAGGAACAACCTATTCAGTACCTATCTCGTCGTCGCTGGACTTTTCTTCGCTCTGCTTAGGAGCGGGTCCGAGGACGACGGGAACTTCAAGAACGTGATTCTGATTGCTGGAATCCTCGTTTGGTGCGTGGGAGTTCTGTTTCTATGGGCACTTGTCAGGTTCCGAGAGATGATCGCTCGTGATTCAAAGTTCGTTCGACGGATTATCGAGATCCTCCACGAGGAGGAACAAGGTGAGCACTGGGAATTGCACTTGAGCTACTACGAAAGGCGAGACTCGGCGGGGATCTTGCGCTTGGGTTCGGTCAGCACCTGCTTAGCGACCTGTTCGTCAGTGGTTGCGGGTTTGATTCTTACCGTGGGAATCTGGTGGAAAGCACAGTTTGATTCTGTGTTCCTCATTGTCGTATTCGGCTGTGTTCTGGTTGCCAACACGTTGTTGCATTTGCAGTTTCGGCGCCTCTGGTCGGGTGGGACGGCCGTGGCCAAAGTTGCCGATAACGACGCTGAGGTCACCGTCGCAACGATCGACTAGGCGGTGGTTCAAGATGGTTGAGACCGCATCTACTCCTCTGTGGCTGCTCTGATCCCTGAAGTTTCGCAGCTCTATGTCACGGGTGGGTCGGCTTGTGCAGCCAGACGGAACCCAGCCGGCGGACTTGCGCTTCAGTCTCGGTAGCGCCGGGGTCGGAGGTGTACATGCCGAGGCGCTACCCGCAGCTTCGAATCCGAGCCCAACAGCAGCATATGTAGCCAACGATTTCCGCGTGTCCAGGGGGAGCAGGTTGGGGTCAGTGACGCGTGAGGAGTTCTCGGTCAAAGAAGACGCCATGATCAGCCGCTACCGGAGGGGCGTTCTGGACCAGAAGTTTCCCGTAGTCACTTGAAAGGTCGATACCGCTGATCGACATCGGTGAAACGACGTGTCGGTTCACCCACCCAGGAACCGCGATGCCGTCTCGATCGGCCAATGCGTGGACAATCGCAGCAACGGTGGCCAGCAGCTTCTCGTCGCTGCCTACTGGGGCACTCTGGACCAAGGTCGCACGAGCATCGTCAGGGCTGTTGTTCCAGTCCTTTACGAACTGCACCAAAGGCGTCATCACGCCGCGCTCGTCTGGAGCGCTCATAAGCGCCGGCAGATCTGCAGCCCTCAGCATCACCTTCATAACAACAAATCTACTGTCGCTCAGGACCGGCTGAATCACCAATCGGAGCATCACAACCTGCGAACAGGGAATGCGCTTTGTCCCGGGACTCACAGACGTTGACCTTGCCGGGGTTGGGATCTGCTCCTGGACCTACCGGCACTCCTCCGGTTGGGTCGGCCACTTCTACTGGGCCGAAATCACCGTCCGTTCAGAAGTTCGATTGGAACAGGCGGTTCAACAACGGAACCACGCGAGATGCGTTCACCGGCACAGAGTCAACACTGCTTGCCCGAACTGGCGCGGTGCTCGTAGCGATGGGCGACAGCTTGAGTCTGATGGCGCGCGACCGCAACAAGGTCCACCTCGCCACGGTGACGGCCCACTGGGAACGTGCAGGCTCGCAAGGCAACGACCGTCGTTGAGCAGGCGGGCCTCGGGGCTGACGCCGGTTCGCCGGGGGCACAAAACAGCGACGGCCGATGCTTTCGGACAAACAACGTTATGCAGTGTCGCCGCCGCAACATCGCTGTTGTATCGTCAGTGACTATCCGTAGTGCTGGGGGGCTGAAGCGTCTAGATGGATGTCAAAGACCCGAAGTGGGTCACGGTCACTGATTCTGAGCACTCGCATGAGCGCGAGGCGCTCGCGTGGTTTCGTCGCGCGCTGCCGAACTCTCCCGTCACCCGTGCGTGGTCGAATTTCTCGTTCACCGCCTCGAACGGTGCGATGTACGAGGTCGATCTGTTGCTGGTCACACCGGCGGGCTTCTATCTGATCGAGTTCAAAGCACACCCCGGCACGCTAAGCGGCGACCAGTCGACGTGGCATTGGGAGCCCCCCAAGGACCGTTTCCGCAGCTTTGATAACCCTCGGATTCTGGCCAACAAGAAGGCCAAGGTTCTGGCTTCGCTGATTCAACGTTCGAGTGCGATGCGCTCTGCTCGCAATGCAAAGACACCGTTTCTCAGTGAGTTGGTCTTCCTGTCCGATAAGCACCTGACGACCCGTTTCAGCGAGAGCGGCCGCCACAACGTGTTCGGTCGTGACGCGGCCGATGGTCAGGAGATCCCGCAGTCTCGGCGCAGCATTGGCGGAATTGTTGAGTACGTAACGTCGCTCGAGCCAGATCGCTCCGGCCGTCCTCGCCGGCGCATTGATCGTCCGACCAGCGAAGCGGTGGCCAGGGCCATCGATGAGATTGGCATCCGCGAGCTGACAAGTCGCCGTCAAGTCGGCGACTACCGCATAGTCGATTTGCTCGACGATGCCGATGCGTCGACCGATGCGGCGATCACGTACCAAGACTTCTCAGCGAAGCACGCAAGTCTTGATGTGATGCGGCGGGTGCGTATCTATCCGATCGAGCACAACGCCACCGACGAGGCCCGGCTGGTGGCGGCTCGTGCGGCCAAGCGCGAGTTTGAGTTGTTGAATCCGCTGGAGCACCCAGGGATTCTGCGACCGGTCGACTACACCGAGACCGATCGTGGCCCGGCGCTGCTGTTTGATTATGACGCCGACTCAGTGCCGTTGCATCACTGGCTTGCTGAGCCGGCGGTGGAGCGTGCGCTCACGATTGAACGTCGCCTGGGCCTCGTGCGCCAGATTGCCGAGGCGGTGCATCACGCGCACCAGCGCGGTGTCAGTCATCGCAATCTTGCGCCGTCCACGATTTTGGTGAGTGGCGATGCTGAGTCGGCCTCGATCAAGATCACCAACTGGCACGCGGGCGCTCGAATCAGCCAGGGAACGTTGGCCTCGGCGTCGCTTACGCGGGCGACGCAACACGGGTCGGCGTTGTCGACCGTCGATGCCTCGTTCTATCGAGCGCCCGAATACGCCCAAGAGAGTGCTCGGCCGTCGCTGGGTGACATCTTCAGCATTGGTGCGATAGCGGTGTTGATCTTGACCGGCAGCCCACCGGCGCGTTCGGTAGCGGCTTTTGACGAGATGCTGGTTTCGAGTGGCTACGTGGATGCGGCGGTCATTGGCGACAATGTCGACAACGAGGTTGTCGATTTCGTAGCGAACGCCACCTATGCCGATCCAGGCGATCGGTTTCTCAGCGTCGGCGATTTGTTGGCAAACGTTGATCTGCTCGAGGAGCATCTGGCCGACGATCTTGACGACCAGAGCGTCGATCCCGATGAGCCCCACGTGCTCGAAGCCCGCAAGGGTGACACGGTCGGCGCCGGCCGGTTCGAGGTTCTACATCGCCTCGGCTCGGGGTCGACTGCCATTGCGCTCGAGGTCGCCGATCATTTCCACGATGGCCGCACCTGTGTGCTCAAGGTGTCGAGCTCGATCGAGATCAATGACCGACTCGATGACGAGGCATTGGCGCTGTCGACGCTTCGTCATCCTCGAATTGTCGAGATGCTGGATGACCCGCTCGACATCGACGGTCACCGGGTCCTGATGTTGTCGCACGCTGGGCAGTCGACCCTTGCCGCTCGTCTGGCTGATCAGCCGGGTGCCGAGTTGGCCGAGCGTTTCGGTCGAGACCTACTCGACGCGTTGCGCCATCTCGAAGAGCGGGGGATCACGCACCGCGATATCAAGCCGGACAACATCGGCGTTGCCCCAATCGGCGCCCGTGATGAGTTGCGGGCGGTGCTGTTCGACTTCTCGTTGGCCAAGGCGCCGCTCGACGCGATCGAGGCCGGGACTCAGGGCTACGTCGATCCGTTCCTGAAACGTCGCGGCAAGTGGGATCTGCACGGAGACCGCTACGGCGCGGCAGTAGCTCTGTTCGAGTTGGCGACAGGGACTCGTCCTCGTTACGGCGATGGTTCGGCACATCCGGCGATGATCGAGGACGGCCCGACGGTCGAGCCGACGATGTTCGAGTCTTCGGTTGCTGCCGGCCTTGTTCCGTTCTTTGCACGAGCACTGGCCCGAGAGGCTGACGACCGTTTCGATACTGCCGAGGACATGGCGCGCGCCTGGGACCGCGCCTTTGAGGCCGACGCCCCAAGCCCAACGACAACAGAAACGGCGGCACCGATCACCACGCCGCCCTGCGGCGATGCGCGTGTTGCAGAAGAGGCCCCCGTCAGCGGGCCGGCCCAATCGCCGGCTGATGTTGCGGCCGCAACCGGGCTGCCGAGCGAACTTGCACCTTCGACCCCCTTGGGCGCATTGGCGGTGTCGCGCAAGGCGACGAACGCGCTGGATCGCCTAGCTATTGAGACGGCCGGCGAACTTGCTCAGCAGCGGCGCGGCGCACTGCGTAGCATCCGCGGCGTCGGTGCAAAGACCCGCAAAGAGATCCTGACGCTCCATGCGAACGTCACTGCCTTCTTCGCTGCGAGTGGTGCTGATCTCGACCTCGATTCGGCGGTCGACGACTCCGCCGACGATGAACCGACGATCACCGCCACCCCTGTCGAACCGCAGCCGGTCACGGAACCGGCTGCACCACCAGTTGACACGACTCCCGCCGAGCTGCCGTCAGCCGGGTCGCTTATCGCCGCAGCTCATGCATTGTTGCCAGAGCTCGAAGACGGCGAGACGCCGCGGCGAGCCCTGGAGCTGCTGCTCGACTGGCCGCCGAGCCCGGACCGTGAACCGCTCGGCGCCTCGTGGCCGAATCAGAAGGAACCGGCGGCAGAGATTGGCGTGACCTCTGGCCGAATCGCCCAGGTCTTGACCGCAGCCCGTGAAACCTGGGCAGCCAACCCAGCGGTGACTGCGACACGCACCTTGATCGCCTCTGAGCTTGAACGAGTCGGGGGCTTGGCCTCGATTTCGCAGCTCACCGCTGCGCTGGTTCGCAGCGAACCGCCGCTGGCGACCGACAATCCATCAACGCACCGGCGCGCCGCCAACGCAGTTGTTCGCGCTGCGCTCTACACCGAGTCAGCCCAAGACACGGAGCGCTGGGATGTCCGCCGCCGTGATCAGTTTGCGGTGGTAGCTGCCGAAGCCGCGGCAGGTGACGACGCTTCGGGCCCTCGACTCGCAAGCAGTCAATTGGCCGACTACGCCCTCGGACTGGCACGTGCGACCGACCAAGCGGTCAGTGACTCTGGTGTCGTTGACCGTCAACGTCTGGCGGCTGTGTTACAGCAGGTCCCACGCCCTGCAGGTATGGGTCCGATCGCCGATTCGCATCTGGTTGAACTGGCCACGGACATTTCGGCCGACACTGCGGTCAATGCCCGGCTTGAGGTCTACCGAGCTGGTATGCCAGCGAACCAGGCATTGCAGGCCTCACGCCGTGCGTTCGTCGCTTCCGACGAGATGCAGGCCGACGAGATCATCGAACGGGTCCGCAATCGTTTCCCTGAAGCCGATCGTCTGCCTGGGCGCCCGGAGCTCGACGATCTGTTGACCAATGCGGGTATTGGTCTGCGTTGGTCTGATGAGTCGTTCCGTTATGTCCGACCAAAGCCTGCGGATACCGGCTCGCTCACCGGCACACAGGTCCGTCGGTCGCTGACCGGCATCCCTGGTAGCCGGCCTGTTAGCGCAATCGATCTCGACGAGGCCGAAGAATTCGAGCGCACGGTCAATGGCTGGATCGGCGACGGCGGTGTCCGGGTGTTGGTCACGCTTCCTCGCCGGCTCGCACACGCGTCAGCAGAGCTTGAACGGCTTGATGTCACCCCCATTGATTTCGATGAGTTGCTCCTCGACCGGCTGCTAGCCGCAACCGCAAATGGCAAGCCGTCCTGGGAGGTCATCACCCGGGCCGATGCTGGCGGGCCGACCGGTCGCGAGTGGCACAAACTGCAGCAACTGCTCGACCGGGAGTTCGAGATCCTTGCCGACGAGCTGTTCGCTCAGCCCGGCACGGTCGTGCTGCACAGCGTTGGCCTGCTGGCCCGCTACGACCGGGTGAACCAGATTGCTGAATGGCGGGAGCGGCTGCACGCCCGCACCTGCGAGCTGCAAGGGTTGTGGCTGCTGATCCCCGGCACCCAGGACACGGCAGCGCCGATGATTGGTTCCCAAGCGGTGCCGATTCTGGGACCTGGCGAGTGGTCACAGATCCCGAAGACATGGATAGAGAACCGCCACCGTTCGAACACCAAGGTAACCCCATGATTGATGCTGCTGCTTTGACCACTCGTCTGAAGGGTTTGGTGGTTGAGCTTGAGGATGATTTGCGGGTTCGGGCTGATGTTGATGACCTGGTCGCGGCGAGGGTGTCGGAGGAGTTTGTGCGGGCGCGTGATGCGGAGCGGACGGCGTTGTCGGAGGCTGCGTGGCGTGAGGGGTTGTTGACGCAGGTTGCGGTTGGTTGGGTGTTGACGGCGGTGTTTGTCCGGTTTTGTGAGGACAATGGGTTGTTGGCGGATCCGGTGTTGTCGGGTCCGGGTGATCGTTTGGTTCGGGCTGAGGATGCGCAGCGGTTGTTTTTGCGTGGCGGCGCCGAGTTGGGCGAGCGTGACTATTTGCAGCATGTGTTTGAGGAAGCCAAGGGGTTGCCGGGGCTTGATCAGGTGTTGAGTACGCACAATCCGGTGTGGTTGTTTGGGCCGTCGGAGGATGGTGCTCGGCTGATTCTTAACGCGTTTCGTGAGGCTGACGATGAGACGGCGGCGTTGGTGTGGGATTTCACTGATGTCGGGTGGGGTACGCGGTTTTTGGGGGATCTGTATCAGGATTTGTCGGAGGCGGCGAAGAAGAATTTTGCGTTGTTGCAGACGCCGGATTTTGTTGAGTCGTTCATTCTTGATCGCACCCTGGATCCGGCGATTGATGAGTTCGGGCTTGACGAGTTCCGGATGATTGATCCGGCGTGTGGGTCGGGGCACTTTTTGTTGGGCGCGTTTGATCGGCTGTTTGAGCGTTGGCAGGCGAAGGCACCGGCTGATGGCGTGCGTGCGAACGCGGCGAAAGCGCTTGGGTCGGTGAACGGGGTGGATATCAATCCGTTTGCCGCGGCGATCGCAAAGTTCCGGCTGTTGGTGGCTGCGCTCAAAGTGTCCGGTGTGTCGACGCTGGCGGAAGCGCCTGCATTTGAGCTGAACGTGGCCACAGGCGATTCGCTGCTTCATGCGCCGGTGGTTCGTGGTGACAAGGTCGAGCTTGCCGGCGTTGGTGCTGCGGTTGATGTGCAAGGCCCGGCAGCGCACTTGTTTGCGACTGAGGACGGGAATCTGGTCCGTGAGATTCTCGGCCGGGAGTATCACGCGGTGGTGGCGAACCCGCCCTACATCACCCCCAAAGACCCTGCAGCACGAGTCGCCTATCGCGATCGATTCGAAACGTGTCACCGTCAATATTCGTTGTCGGTGCCGTTCATGGAACTCATCTTCCGCCTCGCGAAACGTGGCGCCCTCGATCGGCCAGCGGGGTTCACCGGTCAAATAACGGCGAACTCATTCATGAAGCGCGAGTTCGGTAGCAGGCTGATCGAGCAGTACCTCGCCGACCAGGTCGACCTGACCCATGTGGTCGACACGTCAGGCGCCTACATTCCAGGTCACGGCACCCCAACCGTGATCCTGTTCGGGCGTAACCGAAACCCTGTCAGTGACACTGTCCGCGCTGTGATGGGTATCCGCGGCGAGCCATTGACACCAGAGGATCCGGCCAAGGGCCAGGTTTGGTCATCAATCCAGACACTCATAGATGAACCCGGCGCCGAGAACACATACATCAGCGTGGACAATCTCAATCGCGTGCGTCTTTCAGGACACCCTTGGTCGCTCCAAGGCGGCGGCGCAAGCGAGCTCGCCGAGCAAGTGGCCGGAACGCGACCCCTGCTTGAGGATAGGATTGCTGCTATCGGGAGGACAACCGTCGTTGGGGAAGACGATGCTTGGGTAATGCCAACGAGCGCCGACTTCGCTCGCTCATGGGGAACAACAAGCATTGTTCCATTCGTTGTCGGAGAAGCAGTCCGCGACTACTCGATCGACCAGCCGCCGTTCGCTGCATATCCATACGACGCCTTGGGAGGAGATCCTGTAGCGAGCGAAGACTTGATCTCGCTGCTGTGGCACAGCCGGACAGTGCTGATGAATCGCTCTGTCTTCGGGAAACGCGTCGCAGAACGCGGCGAATGGTTTGAACACTTAGAGCACTATCGGAACCGGCTCAAGACGCCGTTGTCGATTGCGTTTGCGTTTGTGGCGACGCATAACCATTTTGTGTTGGATCGGGGTGGGAAGGTCTTCAAGCAGTCGGCGCCGGTGATCAAGTTGGGGGAGGGGGCGTCGGTTGAGGATCACCTGGAGTTGTTGGGGTTGTTGAATTCGTCGGTGGCGTGTTTCTGGATGCAGCAGGTCTTCCACAACAAGGGCGGTCCTGGCGGTGGCAGCTCCAAGGACGAGAAATGGCACGACTTTTACGAGTTTGATGGGACCAAGTTGAAGCGGTTCCCTGTGGCGTCGGGTTCGGTGTTGGGTTGGGCGGAGCGGTTGGATTCGTTGGCTGCCGAATTGTCGGGTTTGTTGCCTTCGGCCGATGAGTCTGCACCCGGGCCCCGGCGTTGGGCCGAACGCGGCGATGCGGCGCTGGACGTGCGGGCTGTGATGCAGGGGCTGCAGGAGGAGTTGGATTGGCGCTGCTATCACCTCTACGGCCTGACCGAAGATGATTTGTCGCTACCGGCTGACGAGGCGCCGTCTTTGTCGTTGGGTGAGCGGGCATTTGAGATTGTCTTGGCCCGCAAGATGGCAGCAGGTGAGCTTCAGACAAAGTGGTTCTCCAAGCTCGGGGCAACTCCGACCACGGTGCTTCCTGGTCACTGGTCGGCGGAGTATCGGGCGTTGGTGGAGCGTCGGATTGCGTTGATTGAGTCGGATCGGAATGTTCGGTTGTGTGAACGGCCGGAGACGAAACGACGTTGGGAATGGGACGACTGGGTCTCGCTTGAGGAAGACGCGTTGGAGGCGTGGTTGTTGACGCGTCTCGAAGACGCCGCTCTTTGGGGTGGTGTGTCGGTGTTGTCGGTGGCGCAGTTGGCTGATCGGGTGCGTGGTGACGTGGAGTTGGTGCGGGCGGCGCAGATGCTGGTTGGTCAGACCGATGTGGATTTGGTGAAGGTGATTGGCGGTTTGGTAGCGCAGGACGCAGTCCCGTTTTTGGCGGCGTGGAGGTACAAGACGAAGGGTTTGCTGAAGCGGGTCGAGTGGGAGAAGACGTGGGATCTGCAGCGCCGCGAAGACGCGGGTGAGGATGTTGGTGTGATTCCGGTGCCGCCGAAGTACGGGTCGGCCGATTTTGTGAAGTCGGCGTATTGGAAGTTGCGCGGCAAGCTCGATGTTCCGAAGGAACGGTTCGTGTCCTACCCGGGTGCTGAGCGTGCGAATGATGACACGATGCTGGTCGGTTGGGCGGGCTGGGATCACCAGCAACAAGCACAAGCGCTCGCGGGTTTGGTGGAGGCTCGCCAAACCAGTGACGGTTGGGGCACCGAGCAGCTGGCGCCGCTGTTGGCTGGCTTGGGTGAGTTGGTGCCGTGGCTCAAGCAATGGCACAACGACCTCGACCCCGCTACCGGTCAACGTCTGGGCGACTTCTACGATGACTATCTGACCAGCAAGTGCGCACAACTCCAGATCGACCGCAGCACCCTCGGTGACTGGCGGCCACCCACCACAACCCGCAGACGCAAAAAGAAGGCCTCCACCACATGATTGATGCTGTTGGTTTGACCAGTCGTCTGAAGAGCTTGGTGGTTGAGCTTGAGGATGATTTGCGGGTTCGGGCTGATGTTGATGAGCAGGTCGCGGCCAAGGTGAGCGCGGAGTTTGTGCGGGCTCGTGATGCGGAGCGGACGGCGTTGTCGGAGGCTGCGTGGCGTGAGACGTTGTTGACCCAGGTTTCGGTGGGTTGGGTGCTGACGGCGGTGTTTGTGAGGTTCTCTGAGGACAATGGGTTGTTGGCGGATCCGGTGTTGTCGGGTCCGGGTGATCGGTTGGCTCGGGCTGAGGATGCGCAGCGGCTGTTTTTGCGTGGTGGCGCCGAGTTGGGTGAGCGCGACTATTTGCAGCATGTGTTTGAACAAGCCAAGGAGTTGCCGGGGCTTGATCAGGTACTGAGTACGCACAATCCGGTGTGGATGTTCGGACCGTCTGAGGATGGTGCTCGGTCGATTCTTAGCGTTTTTCGTGAGGCGGATGATGAGTCGGCGGCGTTGGTGTGGGATTTCACTGATGCCGACTGGGGTACTCGGTTTTTGGGGGATCTGTATCAGGACTTGTCGGAGGCGGCGAAGAAGAATTTTGCGTTGTTGCAGACGCCGGATTTTGTTGAGTCGTTCATTCTTTATCGAACGTTGGATCCGGCGATTGATGAGTTCGGGCTTGATGATTTTCGGATGATTGATCCGGCGTGTGGGTCGGGGCACTTTCTGCTTGGGGCGTTTGGTCGGTTGTTTGAGCGTTGGCAGGCGAAGGCGCCTGGTGATGGTGTTCGTGCGAACGCGGCGAAGGCGCTTGGGTCGGTGAACGGGGTGGATATCAATCCGTTCGCTGCGGCGATCGCGAAATTCCGGCTGCTTGTCGCAGCACTCAAAGTGTCGGGTGTGGCAACCTTGGCGGAGGCGCCCGTGTTCGAGCTGAATGTGGCCACGGGTGATTCGTTGTTGCATGCGCCGGTGGTTCGTCGTGACAAGGTCGAGCTAGCGGAAATCGGCCAAGCTGTTGATTTGCAGGGCCCGGCAGCGCATCTGTTCGCGACTGAGGACGGGCGACTGGTCCGTGAGATTCTTGGCCGGGAGTATCACGCGGTGGTGGCGAACCCGCCCTACATAACACCCAAAGACGCTGCGGCGAACGCCGCCTACCGGGACCGCTTCGAAACCTGCTATGGGAAATATCAGCTCACGGTTCCGTTCATGGAACTCATCTTCCGGCTCGCCAAACGCGGCGCCTCCGATCGCCCAGCCGGGTTCACTGGCCAGATCACCTCGGTGGCGTTCGTGAAACGCGAGTTCGGTAAGAAGTTGGTCGAGGAATTCCTGACCAAACGGGTTGATCTAACTCATGTGGTCGATACCAGTCAGGCGGGCATTTTCCCGTTCGCCAACAACATGACGCCGGTTATTCTGTTCGGACGCAATCGGTATCCCTTCGGAGACACGCTTCGAGCGGTTATGGGAATCCGAGGAGAATCGTCCACCCCAACAGACCCATCGACCGGCCACGTCTGGTCATCCATCGAGACGCTGATCGACGAGCCAGGAGCCGAGAACACGTACATCAGTGTCGACAACCTCGACCGGTCACGGCTCCGGTCACACCCGTGGTCTCTCCAGGGCGGCGGCGCAAGCGAGCTACTCGAGCAAGTTCTCGTTCGAACAACGCCAATCGATGAGCTCGCAGGATCCGTCGGGATAACGGCTTTCACGCTAGAGGACGATGTCTTCCTTCGGCCAAACGCGACATGGCGTCGTGAGGGCACCTCGCCCGAGTTTCTCAGGCCAATGGTTGAAGGCGAGTTCGTTCGTGACTGGGCAGGCTCTCATGGCAGTGTTGCGTTCTTCCCCTACAAGCCTGACCTCGAAGCTTCCGGCGACATGAGCAACCTACAGCTCCGCCCGCTATGGAGCTGGCGAACGCAGCTGGCGGGCAACAAGATGTTCGGGGGTAAGACCAAGGTCGAGACAGGTCTCAATTGGTACGAGTTCGGTCGGCTCACCGCTTCCAAACTCAAAACGCCGTTGTCGATTGCGTTTGCGGAGATCGCTACGCACAATCATTTCGTGTCGGATCGGGGAGGAAAGGTCTTCAACAGAACAGCGCCGGTGATCAAGTTGGCGGAGGGGGCGTCGGTTCAGGATCATGTGGCGTTGTTGGGGTTGTTGAATTCGTCGGTCGCGTGCTTCTGGATGCGTCAAACGTTCCATGTGCACAGTGCAGGGTCCTCTGAGCGTTGGGAGTCCCACCTTGCAATTGATGGGACAAAGTTGAGGCGGTTTCCGGTGGTGTCGGGTGCGGTGTTGGGTTGGGCGGAGCGGTTGGATTCGCTAGCTGGGGAGTTGTCGGGGTTGTTGCCGTCGGCAGATGAGTTGGCGCCCGACCCGGTGCGCTGGGTGGAGCGGCGCGATGGTGCGTTGGGTATTCGGGGTGTGATGCATGGGGTGCAGGAGGAGTTGGATTGGCGCTGCTATCACCTCTATGGCCTGACCGAAGATGATTTGTCGTTACCGGCTGCTGAGGCGTCGCTGTTGGTGTTGGGTGAGCGGGCGTTTGAGATTGTGTTGGCTCGCAAGATGGCTGCCGGCGAGGTCGAGTCGACGTGGTTCGAGCGGCATGGCTCGACACCGATCACTGAACTCCCGGATCATTGGTCGGCGGAGTATCGGGCGTTGGTGGAACGTCGGATTGCGTTGATTGAGTCGGATCGAAATGTTCGGTTGTGTGAGCAGCCGGAGCACAAGCGTCGGTGGAACTGGGACGACTGGACCTCCCTTGAGCACGAGGCGTTGGAGGCGTGGTTGTTGACGCGTCTCGAAGACGCGGCTCTTTGGGGTGGTGTGTCGGTGCTGTCAGTGGCGCAGTTGGCTGATCGAGTGCGTGGTGATGTCGAGTTTGTGCGGGCGGCGCAGATGCTGGTTGGTCAGACCGATGTCGATCTGGTGAAGGTGATTGGCGGTTTGGTAGCGCAGGATGCGGTGCCGTTCTTAGCGGCGTGGCGGTACAAGCCGAAGGGCTTGTTGAAGCGCGTTGAGTGGGAGAAGACCTGGGATCTGCAGCGCCGAGAAGACGCAGGTGAGGATGTTGGTGTCATTCCGGTGCCACCGAAGTACGCGTCCGGTGATTTCGCCAAGACGGCGTATTGGAAGTTGCGCGGCAAGCTCGATGTCCCGAAGGAACGGTTCGTGTCCTACCCCGGCGCTGAACGTGCCAACGATGACACGATTCTGGTCGGCTGGGCGGGCTGGGATCACCAACAACAAGCACAAGCGCTCGCGGGCTTGATCGAGGATCGTCAAACCAGCGAAGGTTGGGGTGTCGACGAGTTGACGCCGCTGCTCGCTGGCTTGGGTGAGTTGGTGCCGTGGCTCAAGCAATGGCACAACGACCTCGACCCCGCCACCGGCCAGCGTCTGGGCGACTTTTACGACGACTATCTGACCAGCAAGTGCGCACAACTCCAGATCGACCGCACCACCCTCGCTGACTGGCGGCCACCCACCACAACCCGCAGACGCAAAAAGAAGGCCTCGACCACATGACGCTCATCCGAGAACTCATTGAGATTCCTCTCCAGGTCGACGACGGCGACTTTGTTCTCAAACTCGCTGAAGGCGTCGACGACGACCATGCTCGTACCACCGTCGACGACTACGTCGTCACCGACGGCATCGTCGACTCGCTCGACAAAGCACTGGGCCTGATCGCTGGAGCGATCGAAGGAAACTCATCGCAGGCCACCTATCTGCACGGCAGCTTCGGCTCCGGTAAGTCGCACTTCATGGCGATCCTGCACCTGTTGCTGTCACGCAACGAGCACGCGCTCGGCAAAGCCGAACTGCACCCCGCCTATGCCAAATGGGATTCGCAGCTCGCCGATAAGAAGATCTTGCTCGTGCCCTTACACTTCCTGGCCGCCAAGTCGATGGACTCGGAAATCTTCGGCCAGTACGTGCAGCACGTGCAGTCACTCGACGAGAACGCTGCGCTGCCGTCGGTGTATCTCAGCCAGCTCATCCTGAGCGACGAACTACCTCAGCTGCGCGAAAAGGTCGGCGAAGAAACGTTCCTCGACGCACTCAACGGAGACGACGACGATGACGACTGGGGCGACGAGCTCTCGGGCGCCTGGACAACCGAGACGGTTGACGCCGCGCTCGCTGCGCCCGCAACGGATAAGCGCTCGACCGGCCTGACCGCCGCGTTCATCGCCGCCTTTCGCAGCTCCACGCCGGCCGAGGCGCGAGCCACGGGCGCCGGCTACATCGACATCGACAATGGCCTATCCGCGCTATCGCACCACGCAAAGGACCACGGCTACGACGCCATCGTGCTGTTCTGCGACGAACTGATTCTCTGGCTTGCCTCGAAGATCGGCGACCTGAGCTTCGTGCACACCGAGACCGCCAAGCTCACCAAACTCGTCGAAGGATCCAACCACGACCGGCCCGTGCCGATTGTGTCCTTTGTCGCCCGCCAGCGCGACCTCAACGAGCTCGTCGGCGAGCACGTCATCGGCGCCGAACTCAAAGCCCTATCGGACAACCTGGCGCTGCAAACGGGCCGCTTCAGCACCATCAACCTCGAAGACCGGGATCTGGCCGTCATCGCCAAAGCTCGTGTCCTCGACCCCGTCGACGCCGCGGCAGGCACCCTGCTCGGCGGCGGTGCCGACCAAGCACTCGCCGGACGCAGCGAAATCCAGCAAGCCCTGGCCGGGTCCCACGCCGACCTGGAACTGTTCCGCAGCGTCTACCCGTTCACGCCAGCGCTGATCGAAACCCTGATCGCCGTCAGCGAAGCACTCCAGCGCGAACGCACCGCGCTCAAGGTCATGCTGCAAATGCTCGTCGACCACCGCGAGACGCTCGAACTCGGCGAGTTCCTGCCCGTCGGCGACCTCTGGGATGTCGTCTCGGCCAAAGACGAACCGTTCTCGGCCCAGCTCCAAGACGTCTTCAAACGAGCCAAGACGCTCTACCGCTCGAAGCTGCGCCCCATGCTCTACGACGAACACGGCGTCGACGGCAGCACCGCTGCCGGGCACCCCGCATTCATGCGCGACGACCGGATCCTCAAGACGGTGTTGCTCGGTGCGCTTGTGCCTCAGGTCGATTCGTTCCGCAACCTGTCCGCCAGCAAGCTCGTGGCGCTCAACTGGGGCACCGTCAAGAGCCCGATCCCAGGTCAGGAAAAGACCATCGTCGCCGGCCAGCTCCGTCGCTGGGCTACCCAGCTCGGCGAGCTCACCGTCACCGATGACCCAACCGACCCGGTCGCCACGATCGCGCTCATCAATGTCGACACCGACGAGATCCTTCGCAATGCCGTCCGCGACTTTGACAACCTGGGCGAACGCCGCAAAGCCATTCGCAACCTCGTGTTCAAAGGACTCGGTCAGTACGCACCGCCCGACGGTTCCATTGGCGAAGTCAGCCTGGTCTGGCGCGGTACCGACCGTCACGTCGACATGTTGTTCGGGAACCTGCGCGACTCCGGTGACCTGGCAGACTCGGCGCTCAAGGGCGCCCGGACTCGGCCAAAGGTTCTGATTGACTTCCCCTTCGACGACGCTGGCTACGGACCCGCCGCAGACCAGGATCGGCTGAACGAGTTCATGGCCGCGAACGAAGGCACGCCCACGGTCTGCTGGCTGCCGTCGTTCTTCACCGACGATGGACAACGTCAACTGCGCAACTATGTCGCCCTCGATCTGTTGCTCACCGGCGAACGGTTCGAGCAGAACACCAGCCATCTGAGCCAAAGCCAGCGGCGTGAAGCCAAACCGCTGCTTACCCAACAACGCAACGAGCTCGAGTCCCAACTCACCGACGCCGTACGCGCCGCCTACGGCATCATTGGCAACCACGCCTATGTCGATGACAGCCGCTCGCTCACCGACCACTTCGTCAGCCTCGACCCTGGCATCTCCATCCAGCCGACTACGGCGCCGAACTTCGAAGGCGCCTTTGCTCAGATCGCCCACCAATTGTTCTCGGGCCTCAACCCCGGCCACCCGAACCTGGGTGACAAGCGCATCACCAAAGGCAACCGTCAAACCGCACTCGCTGAGCTGCAACGAGCACTCGGCGACCCTGACGGGCGCGTCGTCGTCGACACCCCAAAGCGGACGGTAACCAAGCTGCTGGCTGAAGGGCTTGAACTCGGCACCCTCGCCGAGTCCAACCTCGTCATAAGCAAGATCTGGCAGAACCGACTCGACCGGCACCTGCACCAAGCCCACGAAGAAGGGCGCTCGCTCACCGTGGGCGATCTGCGTGGTCTCATCGAAGCCGAAACCGGCGGGCCACGTGGCATGCTAGCAGAAATCGCCGACATGATCGTCGCCATTGTCGCCGCGCAATGCGATCATTCCGTGAGTCACGCAGGGCTCGCCATCGTCCCCGATGGCGGACAAACCCTGCCAGCCGACGCTGTCCTGCGCCGCGAAGAACTTCCTGACGCTGCTGCCTGGACCGCTGCAAGAGAGCGTGCGGGCGCGTTGTTCGGCGTTACGCCGTCGACGCTCGTTTCTGCGCCCGAAGTCGCCCGGTTTGCCGAAACGGTCAAAGCCAAGGCCGCTTCGCAAGCCGCCGCAGCCGACGACCTTTACGTGCAGCTGCAAAGCGCCGAACGATCCATCGGCGCTATCGAAGCTGGCCCACGATTCAAGACGGCGGCCGCAGCCCGCGAACTCGTGCAGACCCTCGGCGCAACCAAAGAGCCAGCCGACGTCATCGAGGTTCTCGGCAGCTTCGAGTCACCGACGAGCGACCAAGCCACGGCCCGATCGCTGAGCACGGCAGCTGAGAACTCCGTCGAGATGCAACGCACAATGTGGGATCTCATTGGGATCGAAGAGTCGACGGTTGAAACGGCCCGAACCGCGCTCACCAAAGACGAGTTCACCGACCCACTGATCGCTCGCCTCAAGGCTGCCGGTGCCGAAGCAACCCGGTTGGCGAGCGCCCGCGCTGCGACCGTACCGTCAGCACCACCCGCTGCATCCGTTGTCGAACAGACGCCAATAAGCGCATCGGCGTCGGGTGCGAGCAGCCCCCTCATTCGTCGAACCATCACCTCGGGCGACCAGCTCGACGACGTGCTTGGCGAACTTCGCACGGCCGTCGAGGCCGGAGCAACCGTCACGATCGAGTGGGAAAGCACCGACTGATGGCCCAACCGGTAACCGCCGCACAGGTCAAAGCCGTGGTCGACCGGGCACTACGGCGTGACCCTGACTCCGAACTCGTGCTCGTCCAAGGATCGGCGAGCAGCGACGTGGCAAGCGTGGCCATCGAAGGTCGCACCGCCACCGTGCATGCAACCGGATCTCCGCTCGACATCCGCCGCGCCGCCCGCAGCAGCGAGGGCCCAGTCATTGTCGTCACGCCGCTCGGGCAAGCGGAGCTGGGTGACGACCTGATCGCACGAGCCGCCGGCCGCAAGATTTGGCCGCCCGACCGTTGGCTCTCCGTGCGCATGATGTTCGGGGTCAGAGGCATCGCCGCCGACCTGGCCAAGAAACGCCACCTCGCCGATGCACTTATCGAAGCCCGTCCGGTCGACGGTTACCCCGCCGTTCGTGGCATGGTCCTCGAACTGCCCACCGCACTCGACGCGCTGCTCAGTTCCCAACTCGTTATGAGCGATGCGGTCAACACCCTCGACCGATTCATCGCCTGGATCGACGAAGACCCTGGTGCAGCGCAGCGCATCAACGACGCGTCGACCACGCTCAACACCGACGACTCGGCCGACCTCGACGAACACCTGGTCCGACGCTTCGGCGACGGGGTGCGCCCGGTGCTCGCTATCGTGCGCGCAAATAAGGCCGACGAGCTCATCCCCATGCTGCTGGTCGGCGGCGTCGTGCACCATCCCGAAGAAACCGAAGGTCGCGGCACCTACGAACTCGAACTCGAAACAAACCGAGTCCCACTCGACGCAGCAAACTGGCAGGAGGCGGGCGAAGCCGCGCTGGTTGCAATCTCGCCCGACAAGCCGATCGATATCGATAAGCGCCAGCGATGGTCGCTCAAGGCCAACCAACGGTTGGTCAACTACCAACAGGGCGAACTCGCCGAACGCTGCCCCGCAATCGAGCCCGGCTTCGACATGCGACTGGCTCAAGTCGGTCGCCTGTTGTCCGAAGCGATCGATTCGCCTCCATCGGGCGCGCTCGAAGCCTCGATCCGATCCGCTCTCGACGATGCTCGAACACACTGGTTCGCAGATCCGATCCGCGTCGAACGAGCCGAAATGGCCGCCCGGCTCATCCGCCGCGGCGACCGCTCGATCGACTGGGGAACCCGACTGGCGACGGCCGGCGATGCCTACCGCACCGACGGGGCCTGGCTCGACCGAGCCCGCAACGCCATCGCCCGAGGCGACACCGTCGACGAACTCGCCGGGGTCTACCGCAGACTCAGCGAGCAGTTCGGCGTGGCCCGGCACAGAGACAACAAGAGCTTCGCCTCACTCGCACAATCGGCCGCTCGCGACCTCCCCGACGACGTCATCGGCATCGAAGACATCATGAGCGATGTCGTCGCACCCATCGCCGCTGCCGCCCCTGTACTGCTCCTGGTGTTCGACGGCATGGGCTACGAAAGCTTCACCGAAGTCGCACCACTGTTCGAACGGCTCGGCTTCACGCCCTTTGCCGATCCCGAGCGCATCGTTGCCAAGCCCTGCTTTGCCGCGCTACCCACGGTCACCGAAAAGTCACGCACCACGTTGTTTGCGGGGACCCTGCGCGACGGCAATCAGGAAAGCGAAAGGCGCGCCTTTGCCGAACTGTCCGAACTCCTCGACGTCTCCAAGTCCGGCAACCCGCCGGTTGTGCACCACAAGGCCAAACTGCGAGACGGAGGCATCGACTCGGTTCCCACCGAAGTACTCGACAGCATCGCTAATGACCATCAGCAAGTCGTCGCCGTCGTGCTCAACAACATTGACGAACGACTCAAAGACGTCGCCGGTCCCATCGCAACCTGGGGCTTCGCGGAGCTCCATCCACTGGAATGGCTGCTGCGTCAAGCGCGGACAGCTGGTCGAGTCATCGTCGCAACGAGCGACCACGGCCACATCCTCGACCGAGACGCCGAGCAGCGACCCGGAAGTGGCGGTGGCGAGCGCTGGCGGGCCGGAGACGCTCCGCCCGCCGACGACGAGATCGTCGTCGAAGGCCCCCGAGTCGTAACGGCGGACAACCGGGCGGTGATGCCATTCGTCGAACAAGCCCACTACGGCAGCCGACGCAACGGTTATCACGGCGGTCTCTGCCCGCAAGAGGTGCTCGTGCCGATCGGCGTGTTCTCTGCAAGCGACGAACTGCTTCCCGATTGGTCAGTCACCGGCTTCCCGACACCCGACTGGTGGTACGGGGTCGAAGACGAGGTGGTCGAACGAAAGCTGCCGGCCGGGGCGGTTGCGCCGAGTAAGCCAAAGCGCCCCAAAGGCGTCGCCGAAGATGCTCCGACACTCTTCGAGCCAGAGCCCGAGGCGGACGACGATGTCGTCCCCGAGCGAGCGGCCGCGAGCTGGGTTGACGAGACGGTCGCCGCGCTCCAGGACTACAGGCGTCCGCAGATCCGCCTCTCCGACGAACACATAGCCAGCCTGCTTCGAGCGCTCGAACGCAACGGTGATCAACCCCTGCCCATCGAGCGTCTCGCTGCAATGGCCGAGCTGCCAACGACCCGCATCGGCCGCTACGTCAGCCAGCTGCAGCAGCTCGTCAACATCGACGGCTACAGCGTGCTGTCCGTTTTCGGCAACGAGGTGCACTTCCAGAAGCACCTCCTCGACACCCAACTCGAAGCCAGCTGAGCGCTCGCTACTCCGCAGCGATCACGACTCGTCTCACCGGGCTCGCGAGCACGTGCGCCATGGCAGGTGGATCTTCGAGCCGGCGAACAGCGATCTCGTGCGCCATGTCATCGGTCAGCACCCGGGAGATCTTCAAACTCTGAACAGCCCAGGGCGCTAGCCGAATCAACTCGTTGTAATCGGTGTCCTGGTCGACCTGCGCAAGGATGCCGCCCAACAGCGGCAATGTGCGCTTGTTGATGTTGATGTACAGGTTGTCCCGCTGACCGATGAAGTCACGCAAGGGCGACAGGCGCGCCGCCAGTTCGAGGTTCGCCCGAAGGCCGGCAAACGTCCACCACTGCAACGAATCACCAGCCTCGTCCTCGATGATTGTGGTCGTGCCAGGCAGGATGCCGGGCAGCTCGGAGCGGATCTCGGCGAGCCGTGCAGCCGCTCGCTCGGTGATGGTGACGTCGGGGTCTTTACCTGCAACTACTCGCTGCATCGCCTGACAGAGATTGAACGACAAGCCCCCGCCTCCACCTGGAAAACGCACCTGGCCACGTGCATCGCTCGGTTCGACTTCCACCCGACGACGCTTCCAGTCGACATCGTTGATCTGCCATGACCTTCCGCCGAGCAACAACGCTGCAGGCGCTTGTTTGTTCTCGAATGCTGCAACAAGCGCCTCGTTCGGCACCGAACCGATCTCGCGGCGGCCCTGCAGAACCTGAAACATCGGCGACTCAGAGAAGGACGCCATCAACTCCATGAAATGACGACCGCCCCAACGCTTCGAGGCCTCGTCGCCGATCGCCAGGACACCGCCGTCTTCAAACAGCCAGTTCTCGGCGAGGAGATGATCGACGAGTCCCGGCGCTCGGGCGAACACGTCGTTGCCCAACGATGGCGGCTGCCCAAACCACTCTGTCCACGTGTCGACAGGCAGGCCCTCGTCGGCCTCCTGGAGCGTCAGTGCCAACAACTGCTGCGCCAGCATGTGCAGTGGAAACGCGGGCGCTTCGGCGTCCTCCACGAAGTCACTTCGCCATAGCTCAAGCAGACCGGCAGCCTTGAGCAACTCGTCGTCGTCCACCGCAAGGAACAGAGCATTGCGGCTCGAACCGGCTCGTCGACCCGTGCGCCCGATGCGCTGCAGGAACGATGCGACTGTAGAAGGGCTCCCGATCTGGATCACCCGATCGAGGTCACCAACATCGATGCCAAGTTCCAGAGTGCTCGTCGACACGATCACGCAGTTCGACGCCTCCGCAAACGCATTCTCTGCCTGGCGTCGCTCTTCTTGACCGAGCGACCCGTGAGACACAAACACCTGAACGTCGAGCGAGCGCAGCTCGGTCGAAAGCTCCTCGACACGGCGACGCGAATCGACGAAGACCAACCGTTTCTCCCCGAGATGCAGCCGTGAGATCACGATCGCCGCATTGGACAAGCTGCCGACGTAGTCGAGCGTGACCTCGGGCTCGGCAATCGTGTGAGCCGGCGGATTCACGATGCGCTCGTCGGCCGGACTGCTCCCAGAGATCCAACCCAGCAGCTCCTCGGGATTGCCGACGGTGGCTGACAGTCCGATTCGCTGCAGGTCGTTCCCGCATACCCGGCTCAACCGCTCCAGGACCGACAGGAGATGCCAACCACGGTCAGCCGCTGCGAATGCGTGGACCTCGTCGATAATCACCGATCGCAAATTCGGGAACAGCCACGACTCGTTGACCCGTCGAGAAATCAACATTGCCTCGAGCGACTCTGGGGTCGTCAGCAGAATGTCCGGTGGGTCGGCCACGATGCGGGTGCGCTGACCATGACCTACATCGCCATGCCAAAGAGCGACACGGTGGCCCGTGAACTCGGCGTACTGCTCGAGGCGTGGTAACAAGTTGTTCAGCAGCGCTCGAAGCGGCGCAAGATAGAGAACCGACAGCGGGCGCCACTGCTCATGCGAAATCCGAGTCAACATCGGAAACGCCGCCGCCTCAGTCTTGCCACCCGCAGTCGGGGCCAAGAACAAGCAGTTGTCGCCCGCGAGAATCGGATCGATCGCGTCGTTCTGCAGCGGTCGCAATGCAGGCCAGCCCAGCGTGTTGACCACGTGGTATTGAAGCGAGGGGTGGAGGCGGGTGAACTGCTCAGACATCGAGATCGATGTCGTCAGCCGACAACCCGGCGCGAGCGTTGCGCTCCGACGCGTTGAGGTCGGTATCCGTAACCGTCAGCTTGTAGTGCACACGGGGATCGAAGTCGGCGTGCAACTCGACTCGATCAAGGACATCGGCGACGAGCTTCTTGAGGAACACCCGCGGGCTGACACCGACGTGCCCGCCCAGCTGGCCAGCGACCGCCTGAGCCAAGTCTTCGAGGTATCGATCGTCAACGAGAGCGTGCACCCGTGCAGGATCAGCTGCACCGGCGGCAAACAGGTCTCGGACCTTTCGCCCAACCTCGACCAGCGCATCGAGATCGAAACCACGCAGACGAATCTGAACGGCCCGTGGGTTGTCGAATCGGGGATCCCCGGAGAAGTCAGTGGCCAGCCGCTGCGCTAGAGGAGCGAGCCGTTGCACGCCCTGCTGACCATCGAAGAACGCCGGCGTGCCCGTGACGCAGAGGTAGAGACCGGGGAAGCGACTCTCGTAGATGTTGTCGATGAGCTTCCGCATTGCCTCGAGGCCCTTGTCACGCACATCGGTCCGCATGCGCTGCATCGTTTCGATCTCGTCGAGCACGAGAACAAGCCCTGGGTAGCCGGCGTTCTTCAAAAGGCTCAGTAACCCAGCCAGGAAGCCGAGCGCACCATCATGGTCAAGATCGCCCTTGATGTTCGCCTTGCGCTTCACCGACGCAGCCACGTGCGGCTGACCGCCAAGCCAGGCCAGAAGCCCGTCAGCAGTCGCTCCATCGCCCTCATTCGTCGCCGTCAGATACGCACGCAACACAGCGGAGAACGCCGGTGCCGTCTTGTTGATCTCACCAAGACGCTGCTCGATCAACTCGCCGGTCCGCTGGGTCAAAGCGGCAGCGTCGTTCTCATCGACCTCGCCGGTCGCAAGGACATCATCCTCAAGATTGAAGAACCAGGCATCGACGATCGACCGAAGAGCCCCCGAGCGCTCTGTAGATGTCGAAAGCTGCTCGACTAACCGGCGATAGATCGTTTGGTACTTGTGCGGGGGAGTGTCGACCTCAGAGATCTGCACCTCTGCTGCCGCCATGCCACGCGCCTTGGCTTGCTCGGCCAACCAGCGGGTCGTGAATGTCTTACCCGAGCCGTAGTCACCGCGGATTGCTTTGAAGACCGAACCGCCGGTCGGGAGGCGATCAAGTTCCTCGTCAAACGCATCGCTCATGGCATCGAGCCCAACGGCGAGCACGTCGAGTCCCGTACCCGGCACGGCGCCCCGTCGCAAAGCGTCGAGGATGTCGAGGCGTCGCTGAGGTGAAACCGTCACACGGTGGCTCCCTTGGCTCCTTGCACCGAGCCCCAAATGTCGATTGTCGTCTCACAAACAATAGTGGAGCTGACCCGTTCCCGTTGACAGGGTTCGGTTCCTCGGCTTGAGGCACGACTTGGGTGTTGTGTTCGTCGTGACGCGTGGTTGCATTTGCAAGGCGCTGTGGTGGCGACTGGTGTTGTACCAGTCGACGCAAAGCCTGATTTCGTGGCGGGCGTCGGTGTGGCTGCGGATTCGGTATGAGATGCCGGACTGACGTTGGCGTTGGCGCCTCGCATCGGCTCGTTACGCAACCGTGCACATCACGGCCCTTAGTAGGGCGAATCTGCTCTTCTTCGACTCATCGGGCCCTCCCCAACTGACAGATGGGCCGCGAGGCTTGAGCAGCGGTGCGAATCGATGACAACTGACGGCAACCAACACACACCCTCGAACTCACCCGAAAACTGCAACAGGCCGGGCTTTTCAGCCCGGCCTGCAACTCAGATCACAGAGCGGGTGAGGAGAATCGAACTCCCGTATTCAGCTTGGGAAGCTGACGTTCTACCATTGAACTACACCCGCGGGTGGGCCCACTGTAGCGCTCGTAGTCACGGTGCATTCTCGGGTCAGAACGCAGATTCGTTGGCAGCGCCAACCGGTTCTACTGCTCGACCTCGGGGACCTTCGGGACCTTTTGGGTTGGCGGACCATCGGACGGAGGCGCCGCCCGCCCGGGACGCTGCGCCGGCGTTCCCAAATTGCGCGGCTGCCCATCTTTGGTCAGGTCCGGACGCGGCGTGGTGCTGCGGCGCAACGCCGGATCACGCTTGATCGGAACCCCGGCCGCTGGCCCCTTTTGCAAACCGTCCCGGCCAACGGGCGCTTGCGGTCGACGAGCCGGCCGGGCCGGATCAGGTCCCGGACCTCGGCGAGCTTCACGCGAATCCGGTCGACCGGCTGGCCGATCCCGCGGCGCAGGTTGCGGACGGCCTTGCGGCTGCCGCGTTCCACCACCAGGCGCCGGAGCCGGACCCGCCGCGGGACGAGCGGGCCGCCCGGGCTGGCGAACTTGTGGTGGCGCCGCGGGCACGCCACGTGACGGAGCCGGTGCTCGACCGTCCTCCCGCACCGTCGGCGCAGGCCGACCCTGCTCTCGCGTCGGTGCACCAGCGGGTCGCGCCGCCTGCGGCTGGGCTGGCTGACGCTGAGCTGGCTGACGCTGAGCAGACTGTGGCTGAGCGCCCTGAGGCGGCGCTGCCGGACGGGGCTGATCCTGAGGCCGAGGAGTCGGCGTGGGGGCCGCCGGCGCGGGTGCGGCCGTCGCCGCAGGAGCCGGCTGTTGCAGCACAATTGGGGCCGGCAGATTTGCAGCAAACGCGGCAGCACCGGCTTCGCGAAGCTCCTCATGGCGACGCTCAATATCGC